>Ga0209056_10002341_pt1 | contig 20498 bp, 16 predicted proteins | sample GraSoiAngelo_114_FD_185876 | JGI IMG/M metagenome (GOLD analysis project Ga0209056, IMG submission 185876) | Grasslands soil microbial communities from the Angelo Coastal Reserve, California, USA - 14_0903_13_40cm (SPAdes) (version 2) | ecosystem: Environmental > Terrestrial > Soil > Grasslands...
GCCGCCCGGTTCCTGACGTTTAGCCGGGCTTGCGCGCGCGGTAGGCTGAGAATATCCCGAGGTCGACGCGCCGATGCGCGTCCGCGAAGCCGGCTGCGCCGATCGCCGCAAGGATCGTGTCGGGTGGCACACACGCGGCGATGGTGTCCCAGTAGTAGCGCATGAGTAACGGCGCGTCGCGGTGTGCGATGACCGAGGCGATCCGGGGCACGAACCCGGTGAGCCAGACTTTCAGGAGCGCGCGGGATACCGCGCTCGCCGGCAGAGTGATCTCGAGCAGGCACAGCCGACCGCCGGGCCGCATGACCCGGTAGAACTCCGCAAACGCCACGGACAGATCGCTGAGGTGACGCAGGGCGTAACCCATGCTGAGGAAGTCAGCGCTGCAGTCCGGGACAGGAATCGCTTCGGCACTGCCGCTCAGAAGCCGTACGCCCGCTGGCACCCTGGCGTGCTCGATCATGCCCGCACTCGGATCGACGCCGGTGACGAGCGCAGGATCGCCGACCACCGTGACGGCGGCGCAGGCCAGCAGCCCCGTGCCGGTCCCGACGTCGACCACCGTCCTCCCGGGCGTCAAGCCGGCGTCGCGCAGCGCGCGCCTGCGGTACCAAGAGCCGGTCCCCAGCCCGAGAATGCGCTCGATGCGATCGTAGTCACCGGCCGTACGATCGAAAATTCCGCGCACCCACGCGCTGCGATCGCATTCGCTCGGGTAGTACGTATCAAGTGGTCGATGGGGGGCTGGCATGGCAGGAGCCGCTGGGATACTGGCACGGGATGACGCCGCGTACCAGGATGTCCACCGCGAGCCCACGCCCGATCGTCTTTCGCGGCAGTGCGGAAACCCGCCCAGCCTGCCGCGCGTCTCGCTGGAGAGCGACGGCCCCCCAGGGGGCTTTCCCGTACGCAGAGCGCGGCACTGTAAATGGCGAGCAGCCACTCGCCATCGCCCGGCATGCTGTACGTCCGCAGCGTGCTGGCGGGCCTGGCAGCCTTCTGCCATTCACCCGTGCTCGGGAAGTTGTCGCTACCCCGACACCGGCGCAGAGTCGAACCGAGCGCCGCGCGTCGCCCCGCAAACCGACGCGCTCAAAAAAATCCGAACTTGATCGGGGGAGTAACCATGCCTGGACCGTACGTGATTTCAGATCTGTCGCTGCTGACAACTCTGCCGGGAAAAGATGCAGTCGTGCCCGCGTCCGACCAGGGCTACGGGGTGCAGTGCGTGGGACTCGTCAAGTACTACAGCTCCTGCGGCGCGACCGCGGTGTGGAAGGAGGGCGATCTGGTAGGCGAATCGCCCGGCCTTGCGCGCGGCACGGCGATTGCAACCTTTGATGACACTGGCAAATATCGCAGTGCCGCCTCCGGTAACCACGCGTGTTCTTCATCAGCTTCATGCCAAGCAACACTGGCATCACGGTGCTGGAGCAACACGTTTGGCCGGACCCCAACAAGATTCAGACGCGCAACATCATCTACCGCGGCGGCCGAGGCGATCCGTCGAACGACGCCAACGCGTACTCGGTCATACTGTGAGCGCGCAGCGCACCCTGGCGCTGCGTGTGGCGACCTTGGGCGTGCTCGGCGTCTTCATCGTCGTGGGCCACGCGCATACCCTCGAATGCCCGGCTTCGATTCCCGTGCAGCAGTCGGTCGCGACTGCGACCGTGGCGCCGTGGGCGGCCTATGACCGCAAGGAGGGACCCGCCTACAATTTTTACGGCGTGGCCTTCTCGGATGGCCCGCCGCCCAACCGGGTCTTCCTGACGCCGTCAAAGACGGTCCAGTCCAAGGATGCCAAGCAGGAGATTTACGACTTCAAGTCGGCGCGGATCACGGCCGTGTGGCTGTTGTGTCTGTACCGTGATACTTCGATCGCGCTCTCCAAGAAGATCGAGCCTGCAGTAGTCCGCTGCCGTGTCAGCTACGACTCGAGTACGCAATTCCGTACGGTGAAAATGATCGATTGCGATTAAGCTGTCGATGGACGTCGCAGCGCTCGCCGCGACACCAGCGCAAGAAGTTCAGTAAATTTCGATCGCCGAGGTCCGTGTGAATGGACGAGGAGCAAGCTACAGAAGGGGCAGTGGGCATACATGCCGAATCGACGTATCCTGTAAGAAGAGTCGAGTTCGTCAGGTTCGTGCTCAGCGCCTCCAAATTCTTGGAGTAGAAAGCCTGGTCCGATCCATACCCCGCAACGTCCGCCAGTGCGGACACAGTTTGATTGAAGGGGTACAAACATTGGTGTCCGTAGATGCAATTGCTAAAGCCGCCGCTATCCAGGTAGATCGGATACGTAGGGCCGACGGTAAAGGAGGCGAAGCCGACCGCGCCATTCCCGCGCACTTCCGTGAACCGCCAGTCCCAAAACGAGCGCGAACCCGATCGCGATAATCTGTTTCATGAGCACCTCCTCCTACCTCGGAATTCGCGTGCCGGGCGCGAGGCACCGGCGCAACCTTCTATCTTGTCCCCTAATCTTGTGCACCCACGACTATGGAAAAGATGCCGTTGTTGAGCGTTCCGCTGTAGTCATCGTGAATGTTGCCGTCCAGCGGGTCGAGAACCAAATAGGGCTGGTAAATGAAGAAGTCCCCACGGTCCGTCTTGAGCGGGAAATTCGCCGGATCAGAACACTGTCCACTGCCGCCCACAGGCGGATCCGGATCAACCGGAAAGCCGATGCATGACCACGCGTGACCGCTGTAGGCTCCGGACGTGGCAAGGTCGGGCGCACCCCCACGGCTTTCCGCCGCTCGATCCTTTGCCTTGTCGGCACATGCCCCAGCCACGGTTGTGCCCCTGCGAGCTCAGGCGTCGTCTCGCCCCGTGCACACAGCGCACGCCCTGCGTATAGGCCGCTTCTAGATCAGTGTTCCGTTGCTACCGGGCACGGCCCCGGCGGTATCGCCGAAGGGGCACATGCGGCAATGAGCCCGCTTGGCCGGAACGAGGCATTCCCCCCATGCTGCCCCGATTTCCGAAGCGCACGGTGGCTTAACTGATAGGATTAAGCTTACGCTTGTGAGGCGAAGCATCGCGTGGCCTGATGTTGTTGCTGCCCACAGCTGCAGCGGCTGCCGCCATCGGGTTGCGTTCGGCAGACCAATAACTAGTGCGCTCACGCGAGCCGAAACCTATGACTCAACTCGCCCGATACACGCTGCTCGACAAGATAGGCAGCAGTGTCCTCGGCGCAGTCTACAAGGCTCGGGACACGGTGACCGGCAGGCCGGTAGCCCTGAAGGTTCTGCAGCTCGGTCTGTTGGATGATGTCAGCAGCCGCGAAATGGACGCGCGGCTGCAACGGGAGTTCGAGGCGGCGGTGCGACTGGTGCACCCCGGCATCGCGCGCGTCTACGAGATCAGGCGCGACGGCAGAACCGCGCTCATTGCTACGGAGCTGGTCGACGGTCCGAAGATCACGGCCTACGTGCGCAGCGCCGCACGCAGCGATCTGTCCCTGGTGGTCACCGCTGCGACGCAGATCCTCGAGGCGCTGGAGTTCGCGCACAACCGGGGCGTGATTCATCGGGATCTCAAGCCCTCGAATATCCTGGTCAGCGAGGGAACACACATCAAGATCACCGATTTCGGCATGGCGGATCTCGCCGCGCGCAACCGCGAGGACACCGGCATGTTGGTCGGTGAGACGCAGTACATGGCTCCCGAGCAGTTCCTGAGCGGACCCACCGTCGACAGGCGCTGCGACATCCACGCGGTGGGCACGATTCTCTACGAGCTGTTGACGGGCACGTCACCCTTTGCCGGGGGGGAGAAGGTTTTTGCGGCCATGACCAAGGTGCTGGAATTCGTGCCGCCGCCGCCTTCGAAGGTGAAGGCGGGATTACCGGTGACATTCGACCGAGTGGTCGCCCGTGCGTTGGCAAAATCGCCCGCCGATCGCTTCCCGAGCGCCAGGCAATTCCGCGACGAACTGTGCGCGGCGTATTTCGCGCTCACGCGGCAGCAGCCATGCCTGACGCTGTCCCCGGTACCTGCCGCGGCGAGCGCTGCGTCAGCACCACCTCCTGCGCCAGCCAGCGCCCCGGCGGGAGCGCGCACCACGATTGTCCAGGCGCGGCCCAGTTCCTGGGCGAGCAGCGCCGCGAACGAGCACCCGCCGCCTCAGAGCGCCGCAAACAGCGCGCGGGTGTCTGCCGAGCCGGGCCTGCCGGCCGTGCAGGCGTCGGCGCCGGAACCGAAGCCCACCGCGGCCCGCGTCGAGGCGATTCCCACACCCGACCTCGGCGACGCATCGCCGCTCGGCGGGAGCCGCCGGCCGGGCTCCTTCCAGTCGCCGCCGGAGCGCGACCGATTGTCGTACCGGACTGAATCGCTGGGCCCGGCACGGAAGGAGGACGGCGTTTCGCTCAAGGCTGCCGCGGCGCCGCGAGCCGACGCGCCACCACGGCCTGAGCTTGCCAGTAAGCCGGTTGAAGCGCTGCAGATCGCCGCCACCGCGGTAGATGCGGCGGCGTCCGTCAGCACGCTCCCCGACCGCACCCAATACCTCCGGCATACGGCCGCCGAGACCGCGCCTCCGGAGCCCGTTGAGCCGATCCTCCCGAGCGTGGGACCCGCTCCTGTGGTGGCATCCTTCGAGTCGCCGGTGATGGCACCGCCCTCCGCGCGCGAGAACCTGCCGGTTCAGCCCCCGCCGGTTCAGCCAGAGGAAGTCGCGGCCGGGTGCGCACGGGCGCCGCCGATTCGCCCGCAGTCGCCTCCCCCCTTATCGGCTCCGCCGGGTCCGATCCCGGCTGAGCCCGTGGCCGTCCAGGTCCAAGCGTACACGCCGCCCCCCGCCGCCACACCGGATCCGGCTCCGTCCCGCTCCGCCTCGCTGAACGTCAAGCGACCTGTGCCGCTCACCGATGCCTCGATCGCGCACGGGCGCCGGGTACTGGCGCGCTTCGTCGGTCCGATTGCGATTGTTCTCAGTAGGCGGGCGGCACAGGACGCGCGCGATGAGCGCGGATACTTCGAGCTCCTGGCAGCGCACCTGGATGACCCCGAGGAGCGCAGTCAGTTCTACCGCGCACTGCGTCAGCGTCCCTTATAAGTGATCGGCAGGTTCCCCGACACCCTGACCGCGCGAAAGAATGCCGGGGCTGTGCCCGGAGGCGCGCAGACCCGTCACGGACTTCTCCAGTTCGGCTCGCAGCGCCTCGTCGTCGGTGCTCGCAGCGAGTGCCTCGAGTCGGCGCAGCAGCGGCTCGATGTCCGGCTCCGTGCCGGTGGCGGCCGTCTCACTGCGGCGTGACTGGAGCTGCTCGAGGAGCAATCGTGCAGTTCGGTGCGTGGCGGCGAGCCGCAGCGCCGACTCCTGCGCGGCAATACGCTCATGGCGCCCGACAAGCGCCACGCTGGTGGCGACCGCCATGACTGCCGCGGCCGATACCGCGGTAGCCAGGCGGTGGCGGCGGACAAACTTCTTCATCCGATCGCCAACCGCGTGACTGCGCGCAAGAACCGGCCGGTGATCAAGGTGGCGCCTCAGATCGGCCGCCAGTAGGTCGACTGAGGAGAAGCGCTGCGCCGGATCCTTCTGAAGCGCCCGCATGACTACGCTGTCCAGGTCACCGCTCAGTTGCGTCCGCCAGTGGCGTTCACTGGTGCCGCAGTGCACACGGGCGTGCGTGGCGCTCGGAAGCGCTGGCGATTGCTCGCAGATTTCGCGTGCCACGACGCTGACCGCACTGTCGGCCGAGCGGTAGGGACTGCCACCGGTCAGGAGGTGGTAGAGGAGGACCCCGAGGGAATAGACGTCACTCGCGGTCGTAATCGGCTCGCCGCGGATCTGCTCGGGACTCGCGAAGCCCACCGTCAGCGCGCGCAGCAGCGTGACCGTCGGCTGGTTGGCACCCGCGGGAGCGAGCGAATCCAGGGCCTTGGCGACGCCGAAGTCGAGCAGTTTGACCGACTGATCCCGGGTGATGAGTATGTTGCTCGGCTTCAAATCGCGGTGCACCACGAGGTGGCGGTGCGCGTAGCTCACCGCCTCACACACCGACAGGAACAACCGCAGCCTCGCAGCGATCGGCAACTCTTGCTCGGCGCAATATTGATCGATGGGCACCCCGTCGATGAGTTCCATCACGAGATAGGGCACGTTGTCTGCGGTCGTGCCGCCATCGAGCAGCCGCGCGATGGCAGGATGCACCAGCTTCGCCAGGATCTGACGCTCGGCGAGAAAGCGCCGCAGCACCGACTGCGATTCGTACCCCGCCCGCACCAGCTTGATCGCCACCTCGGAGTGATACTGCCCGTCGGCGCGGCGCGCGCGAAATACCTGACCCATGCCGCCGCGGCCGACCTCCTCCATCAGCACGTACGCGCCGACGCGCCGGCCGATCCACTGCTCGGTGAGTTCCCGTTCGACGAGCCCGGCCGCCTCGGTGACCGCCGCGTCTTCGAGAAAGCCTCCTGCACTCTGGTGAGAGGCGATGAGCGATTCCACCTCGCCCTGCAGTGGCGCATCGCCGGCACAGGCGCGTCTCAGGTAGGCCGCCCGCTCGGCCTCCGCCATTTCGGTCGCCGCGGTGAAAATCTCCTTGACCCGCTCCCAGTCGGGCGCGGTCATGACGGGGTCATCGACATGAGCTCGCGCCGCAGCCACGCGCGGGCCAGCGCCCACTCGCGCTTCACCGTCGCCGCTGACACGCCGACCACTTCGGCGGTCTCCTCGATCGACAGCCCGCCGAAGAAGCGCAGCTCGACGATGCGGCTCTGCTTGGGATCGAGCCTTTCCAGCCGCACCAGCGCCGCATCGATCGCAGTCAGATCGACGGTGGGATCGGCAGCGAAGGCGAGCGCTTCCGCTTGCGGGCCGTCCTCATTCGACGTCAGAACCACGCTGGTCTGATTGAGGCTCACCGGGGTGGCCCCCGCGCCGCGCTTGGCGCGCAGTCGGGCGCGCGCGTGATCAATCAGGATGCGGCGCATCAGCTGCGAGGCGAGCCCGACGAACTGCGCGCGGCTCTGCCAGGTCACGGCCCGCTGATTGATCAGGCGCATGTAGGCTTCGTTCACCAGCGCGGTGGGCTGCAGGGTGTGGTTGGAGCGCTCGCTGCGTAGCTGGCGCTCCGCCAGGCGCCGCAGCTGACCGTAAACTAGCGGGATCAGCTCGTTGAGAGCGTCCTGGTCGCCGGAGGCCCAGTTCACCAGGAGTTCAGTGACCCGCCCTTCACCTTCAGGTGCTTCTCTCATGTTGTCGCGCACCCGCCCCGCCCTAGCGACCCCCATCGTGACCTGCGAGCGAAGTATGCCACTGGGCCACAGGGCAAGCGGGGGGCTTTGGTGCCATGACCTCACCTCGCGACGTCGCCGTATGCGGGGAAACACGTAGCCCTGTTGCGCTGCCGCATTCTCCGTCCGCCGCCCATCATTGCGTACCACGTGGACAGCAGCCGCAAGCGGGTCAAACACCCCCCGCTTCAACTGGTCTCCGGGCGATATTTGATTTAGTGTGCCATGTGGCGGGGTTGGATCCAGAAGCTGCCGTGACGCATAAGCGTCTCTCAGAGCAGCCGGTGGCGTGATCCAAAGAACACAAAGCCCGAAGCGTCGGCATTAGATCCTTAAACAAGCCGGCGAGGGGTCTAGAAGATGACGGGGACATCGGTGTTTGAAGGTCTCTTGCGACCGCTGTCGGAGTCGGCTCCCTGCGGGCTGAGCCTTGAGGACACGCCGACGCTCGCCGCCTTTGATGCCTACAAGCTCTTTGGGCAGCAATCGACGATTGGCACCCGGCGTCCCGGCCAGAAAGAAGACGAGCCGCCCACGCCACCTGCCTGGGACGAGATGCTCGACAAGTCGCTCGCTGCGTTGCAAACAACAAAGGACTTGCGTGTGCTCGCGTATTTTGCGGCAGCGCACCTTTGGACCGGCGGGGTTGTGCCGTTCTGTGAGAGCTTGCGGGTGGCGGCGACCTGGCTTGAGACTTGGTTTGATGCGGTCTATCCGCGCGCGGACGAGGACATCTTCTTTCGCACCAACGCGCTCAACAACTTCAACGACCGCCTGGCGATCGTCGACGCGCTGCGGCGCGCAGCGTTGGTGACCATGCGGCCGACCGGCCCGATCTCCCTGCGCCACATCGAACTGGCGAGCGGCATCATCCCGATCACCAAGGGGGAGGCGGCGCCTCCGAAGGACGGTGAGATCAATGCCGCTTTCGCAGCTGCACCACTCGCTGATCTGCGTGCGCAGCTCGCTGCCGCCCAAGTTGCGCTGGATTCGCTGGCCAAGATCGACGCGACGATGGCGGCCGCGGGCGGGGTGGAGGCAACCCCGAACTTCGACGGCCGCACGGATAAAGAAAAACTCGTCAGTCTGCGCCATCAGCTGAAACGCATTCACGAGGTCGTGCGCACGCAGATTGCTGCACGGCCCGACGCGGCGCCCGCGGGGGCCGACGGCACGGGCGCAGCGGAGGGCGGTGCCGCGCCCGGCACGGTCGGAGTAATCCGCACGCGCCAGGACGCGATTCGTGCCCTCGACGCCGTGACGACGTTCTTCGAGAACACCGAACCATCGAGCCCGGTGCCGCTGTTCATCGAGCGTGCGAAGCGGCTGATCGCCAAGAATTTTCTCGATGTGCTGCAGGACATCGTGCCGGATGCGCTCAATGCAGCGAAGGCCGTCGGGGGGATCCGTGACAAGAAGTAGCCGATTGCGCGTGGGCGGCCGCATACGCCGCTCGCGCCTCAACGACCGGGAGGTGTGACGTGGGCAAAGAAAGCAGTCAGAAATTTATCGCGCGAAACCGCGCGCCGCGCGTGCAGATCGAATACGACCTGGAGACCTACGGGTCACAGAAGAAGGTCCAGCTGCCCTTCGTCATGGGCGTACTGTCGGATCTGTCCGGCAAGCCGGCTGAGCCTTTGCCACCGGTCGCGGACCGCAAGTTTCTCGAGATCGACGTCGACAATTTCGACAGTCGTCTGAAGGCGATGAAGCCACGCGTGGCGTTTCAAGTACCCAACACTCTGACGGGCGAAGGCAACGTGAGCGTTGAGCTCACTTTCGAGAGCCTCGATGACTTCTCGCCGACCGCAGTCGCCCGCAAGGTTGACGCGCTCAACAGGCTGCTAGAGGCGCGTCAGCAACTGTCGAACCTGATCACCTACATGGACGGCAAGAGCGGCGCGGAGGATCTGGTCGGCAAGCTCCTCAAGGACCCAGCCCTGATGCAGACGCTATCGGCGAGCAAAAAACCCGAAGGCGAAGCCACTTCATAAATCATGCGCCACCCAGCGGAGTACTAAGCCATGGCCGAGCCTATTACCAAACAAGTCGCTGAGCCGTCGGCGGCAGTTGCCGAAGGCGGTGACCTCGACGCGTTGCTGCAAAAGGAATTCCGCCCCAAGACGGACGAAGCGAAGGAGGCGGTCGAAAAGGCCGTCCGCACGCTTGCCGAGCAGGCGCTGGCGCAGACGCAGCTGATCAGCGCGGATGTCGTGCAGTCGATCACGGCGATGATCGCGGCACTCGACAGGAAACTCAGCGAGCAGATCAACGTGATCCTGCATCACCCGGACTTCCAGAAGCTCGAAGGTGCGTGGCGCGGCCTGCATTACCTCGTGAACAACACCGAAACCGACGAAATGCTGAAGATTCGTGTGCTCAATATCAGTAAGACCGAGCTCGGCAAAACGCTGAAGCGCTACAAGGGTACCGCCTGGGATCAGAGCCCGATCTTCAAGCGGGTCTACGAGCAGGAATACGGGCAGTTCGGGGGCGAGCCGTTCGGCTGCATGGTCGGGGACTACTACTTTGATCACACTCCGCCCGATGTCGAGCTGCTGGGCGAGATGGGCAAGGTCTCGGCAGCCGCGCACAGTCCGTTCATCGCCGGCGCCGGCCCGACAGTGATGCAGATGGGCACCTGGCAGGAGCTCGCCGACCCGCGCGACCTGACCAAGATCTTCACCACGCCGGAATACGCCGCCTGGCGCTCGCTGCGCGAGTCGGATGACTCGCGCTATATCGGCCTCGCAATGCCGCGCTTCCTGTCGCGCCTGCCCTACGGCGCCAAGAGCAGCCCGGTGCCGGAGTTTGACTTTGAGGAAGACACGGCCGGCGCCGACCACAGCAAGTTCACCTGGGCCAACTCGGCCTACACGATGGCGACCAACATCACCCGCGCGTTTAAGCTCTACGGCTGGTGCTCGCGCATTCGCGGCATCGAATCGGGGGGCTCGGTCGAGGGGCTGCCGGTGCACACCTTCCCGACCGACGATGGTGGCGTCGACATGAAGTGCCCGACCGAGATCGCGATCAGCGACCGCCGCGAGGCCGAGCTGGCGAAGAACGGCTTCATGCCGCTGATCCACAAGAAGAATTCGGACTTTGCAGCGTTCATCGGCGCGCAGTCGCTGCAAAAGCCGGCCGAGTTTGACAACCCGGATGCCACTGCCAACGCCAACCTGAGCGCCCGCCTGCCGTACCTGTTCGCGGCGTGCCGCTTTGCGCACTACCTCAAGTGCATCGTCCGCGACAAGATTGGCTCGTTCAAAGAGCGTGACGAGATGCAGCGCTGGCTGAACGCCTGGATCATGAACTATGTCGACGGCGATCCAGTGAATTCGTCCGAGACGACCAAGGCGAAGCGGCCGTTATCGGCGGCGATGGTGACGGTGGCGGAGGTGGAGGGCAACCCGGGCTACTACACCTCGAACTTCTTCCTGCGGCCACATTACCAGCTGGAAGGCCTGACGGTGTCGCTGCGCTTGGTTTCCAGGCTTCCCAAAGAGTAATTGGCGCGGTGGGAGGGGGGAACGCGATCGATAAAAAAGAGAATCCGGCGTTTGAGCCGAAACACAACGGTTTGTCGCGTCACTAACCGTAAGACATGAGACTCGGCATCGTCCGCGGGCCGCTCGGTGGCCCGACAGGTGCCTCAACCCAAAAACGAGGAGACTATCGTGGCTGCTGCAGATATTTTTCTGACCATCAAGGGCCCTGACATTCAGGGCGAGTCCCTGGATAAGGTTCACAACGGCATGATCGAGTGCCTGTCCTTCAACTGGGGCCAGGCGAACCTCGGGACTGCCGGGACCGGCGGTGGCGCCGGCGCGGGTGCGGTCGTCAAGCAGGACCTGACCATAACGAAGTACGTCGACAAAGCCTCCAACGTGCTGGCCCAAGGCTGCGCGGCGGGTGTGCACTACACCTCGGCGAGCCTGTACGTTCGCAAGTCTGGCGGTGACCCCCTGGACTACCTGCAGTTTGATCTCGGGGGCGTGGTATTCGTGTCGGGCTACCAGCTCGGCGGCGTCGGTGGGGACGGCGTCGTTCCGACAGAGACCGTTACTCTCAACTTCACGACTCTGATGATGACCTACAACCAACAGGCCGCCACCGGCGCCGGCGCGGGCGCTGCGCCGCTCGGCTACCACTACGGAGAATCGACAAAGTTGTAGGGTTAACGAGCGCGCTCACCTGCCCGCGCGCGCAAGCCGCGGGCAGGAGTTCTCGCCCGAGGCGGTCGGGTCTCGAAAGTCCGTGTGCGCACGCCATCGCCGGGAGCGCTGCGTGTCCTGAGGGCGCGCCCGTCGGTCGCGGATGCCGCACCCGGAGCCGGTGTCCAGAGGTAGATCATGGCAATCGCGGCAATGTATCTGAGGATCAAGGGCATCACGGGCGAATCGCTCGCGGGCAATCACGCCGGCGAGATCGACCTGATCTCCTGGGGCTGGGGCATGACGGCGGGTTCGCCGCTGAGCGACGGCTCGTCGGGATCGGCCGCCTCGATGCGCACCATCAACGTCGTCAAGCAGGTCGACCGCGCCACGCCGGCGCTGTTTCAGTACCTCGACACGCACAAGGTCGTCAGCGACGCCACGCTGACGGTCAGCAAGTCGAGCGGCGGCACGCTGCTGGAGTACGTCGTCATTGACATGACCCGGGTGCGTATCATGGAGGTCCACGTGAGCACCGCGGGCGCCGAACTCACCGAGCACGTGACGCTCAGCTGCGAGACGCTGACCTTCAACTACACACCGCAGGCCTCCGGCGGCGATCAGGCCAGCGCCGGGATTTCGTTCACTGCCATCCATCCGGCCAGCGGCCCGTGAGGGCTCGCCGGCGAGGAGTTGTGCCATGACTGACGACCGGGCTCGAGAACTGCTGCGCGCTGGTGAGCTGGCGGCGTCGCTCGCCGTGCTGCAGGACCAGGTGCGGGGCGATCCGTCGAATGCCGAAAAGCGCGTGTTCCTGTTTCAGCTGCTGTCGGTGCTCGGACAGTGGGAGCGGGCCGCAACCCAGCTCGAGGTTGCCGCCGAGCTGGACGCCAAGACCCTGGCGATGGCGCAGATGTACCGCGAGGCGCTCAAGTGCGAGGCGCTGCGTGTGGATGTGTTCGCCGGGCGCAAGTCGCCGCTCATCTTCGGCGAGCCCGAGGAGTGGCTGGCACTGCTGATCGAGGCCCTGCTGGTGCAGGGCAGCGAGCGCGGCGGCCAGGCGGATGCGCTGCGGGCTCGTGCGCTCGAGCTCGCCCCGGCGAGCAGCGGCGCCATCAACGGCGAGCGCTTCGAGTGGATCGCGGACGCGGACTCGCGTCTCGGCCCGGTGTGCGAGGCCGTCATCAACGGCCGCTACTACTGGGTGCCGTTCGCGCGGCTGGCGCGCCTCGACATCGAGGAGCCGACCGACCTGCGCGATGTCGCCTGGACGCCGGTGCATTTCCAGTTCACCAATGGCGGCGAGTCGGTCGGTATCATCCCCAGCCGCTATCCGGGGTCGGAGGCGGCGGAGGACCCGACGCTATGCCTCGCCCGCCAAACGGCCTGGCTGCAGGTGCGGCCGGACGTCTACGAAGGCCTAGGGCAGCGCGTGCTCGCCACCGACGCGGGCGAGTACCCGCTGTTCGAAGCGCGTTCGATCGTGTTCGACGAGGCCCCGGCCGCGCGGGGGGCCACCGATGGTTGAGCTGCTGCTCCAGGATCGGCTGCAGCCCGCGCTCCTCGACCGGCTCACGGACGATGAGCCGCTCAAGACCCACGAGCCGCGCGAGCAGCGGGTGGTGTCGAAGTCGCGCTTGCGCCAGGCGGTGCTGCGCGATCTGGCGTGGCTTCTCAACGCCAATCGCCTGGAGCGCGCCGGCGAGTTCCGCTCCGCCCCGCTGGCACGCAGCTCAGTAATCAACTTCGGGTTGCCAGCGTTCTCAGGCCGGGCGGCCTCCGCCCTTGAGCCCGCCGACCTCGAGCGGGCCATTGCCGCTGCGGTGCGGGATTTCGAGCCGCGCATCCTGCCGAGCACCCTCGAGGTCAAGGCGATTATCAGCGACGACCAGCACGAGCGACACAACATCATCGGCGCCGAGATTCACGGCCTGCTGTGGTCGCAGCCGGTGCCGCTGGAGATGCTGGTGCGCACGGAGATCGACCTCGAGACCGGCGAGGTCGGCATTGCGGACGTCGGCGTGGCACGGGTGGCCTGATATGGATCCGCGGCTCCTGCACTACTACAACCAGGAGCTGCAGTATCTGCGCGAGCTGGGCGGCGAGTTCGCGGAGGAATTCCCCAAGGTTGCGGCGCGCCTCGGCATGTCAGGCATCGAGGTCGCCGACCCCTACGTCGAGCGGCTGCTCGAAGGGGTGGGCTTCCTCGCGGCGCGCGTGCAGCTGAAGCTCGATGCCGAGCTGCCGCGCTTCACGCACTCGCTGATCGAGATCGTCTACCCGCACTACCTGGCGCCGACCCCCTCGATGCTGGTGGCGCAGATGCAGCCGGAGCTGAGCGACTCGAATCTGGCCACCGGCGTCATCGTGCCGCGTGGTACCTCGCTCCAGGGGCTGCTCGGCAAGGACGACCTCACCGCGTGCGAATTTTGCACCGCCCAGGACGTCACGCTCTGGCCGCTCGAGCTGGTGTCCGCGACCTACTTCTCTTACGCGCCCGATCTGCCGCTGAGCTCCCTGGCCTTTGGCTCGCGGGTCAAGGGGGGCGTGCGGCTGCGGCTGCGTGTCACGGCGGGACTGAAATTCAGCGAACTGACGCTCGATCGGCTGTGCGTCTATCTGGGCGGCCGCGAAGACGTCGCGAACTCGCTCTATGAGCTCATCTTCGGTGCCGCGCTCGGTGCCCTGGTGCTGCCACCGGAGCGGCCGCCGGAGTGGCACGAGGGGCTGCCGGCGAGCGCCCTCGGCCGGGTCGGCTTTGCCGACGAGGAAGCGCTGCTGCCGGTGACGCACCGCTCCTTCCAGGGCTACCGGCTGCTGCGCGAGTACCTGGCATTCCCACAGCGTTTCCGCTTCTTCGAGCTCAACGGTCTGCAGCGTGCGCTGCGCCGCGCGACGGGCGACGAGATTGACGTGGTGCTGCTGTTCGGGCGCGGCGAACCGACGCTCGAGGCTCTGGTGGACGCGGGGAATTTCGCGCTGTTCGCGACACCGGCGATCAACCTGTTCCCGAAACGCCTCGACCGGATTGCCATCAGCGACAGCACGTTCGAGTACCACGTGGTTCCCGATCGTACGCGTCCCCTGGATTTCGAGGTGTACGCGCTCACCGAGGTACTCGGACACGGTACGGACAGTGACAGCCAGCGGCTGTTCCGGCCCTTCTACGCCGCCTACGGCGAGGATCCCGACCGCCACAGCGCCTTTCACACGGTACGGCGCGAGCTGCGACTCGTGACCGCGGCGCAGCGGCGGCGCGGCTGGCGCTCGAGCTACATCGGCACCGAGGTGTTCATCTCGTTGGTGGACAGCGAGCAGGCGCCCTTCGGGGGCGATCTGCGGCAGCTGTCGGTGCAGGCGCTTTGCACCAACCGCGATCTGGTGCTGCAGATGCCGATGGGGCTCGGCAGCACGGACTTCACGCTCGATATCGCCGCGCCGGTCACCTGCATCCGCGTCTTGGGCAAAGCGAGCCCGCCCCACGCCCCGGTGGCGGATGGCGCGCAGTCCTGGCGCGCGGTCAGCCACCTGTCGCTCAACTACCTGTCCATGATGGACGTGAACCCGGCTACCGGCGCCGCCGCGCTGCGCGACATCCTCGAGCTGTACGCGCCCAGCAGCGACGTCGGCGCCAAGCGGCAGATCGAAGCGCTGCGCTCGGTGCGCGTGCAGCCGATCGTGCGCCGCCTGCCGGGTGCCGGCGTGCTCAGCTTCGGCCGCGGCATCGAGCTCGTGATCGAGGTGGACGAGCTCGCCTACGAGGGCGCGAGCGCATTCCTGTTTGGCGCGGTGCTGCAGCAGTTCCTGGCGCGGTACGTGTCGATCAACTCCTTCGTCGAAGTCGTGCTGCGCTCGGTGAGCCGCGGCGAAATCAACCGATGGGTGCCGGCGTGGGGCAAGAGGCCGATACTGTAGGTTTTCTCTCCGCGCTGGAGCGCGAGCCGTACCGCTACGACTTCTACCAGGTGATGCGGCGGTTTGAGTGCGCCAATCGCGATCTGCCGCGCTGGGGCATGGCGCTGCGGCCGCGGGATGAACCGGTGCGGCTGGGGCAGGACCCCGAGCTCACCTTCGCACCGGCCCCGCTCTCGAGCTTCGCGCCGGGCGGGAGCAATGCGCGCGCGCGCCTGGCGGTGCGCCTGTTCGGACTCCTCGGGCCGAACGGGCCGCTGCCTTTGCATCTGACCGAGTATGCGCGCGAGCGGCTGATGCACGCCGGCGATCGCACCTTCGCGCGCTTCCTCGAGATGCTCTCGCACCGCTTCGTTGCCCTCTTCTACCGGGCCTGGGCGCAGAGCCAGCCGACCGTGATGGCGGACCGCCCCGTCGAGGATCGCTTCCGCGCCTTTGTCGGCGCGTTCATCGGCATCATGCCGCCAGCCTTTCGCGAGCGCGACACGGTGCCCGACGCCGCCAAGCTGGCCGCGGCCGGCATCCTCGCGCCGCAGGTTCGCAGCGCCGACGGCTTGCGCGCGCTGCTGGCCGAGTATTTCCGGGTACCGGTGCAGCTGCGCGAGTTCATCGGCCACTGGCTGCCGCTCGCCCGCTCCGATCAAAGCGCGCTCGCTGCCGCCTACGCCCGCCTGGGCCAGGGCGCGGTGCTCGGCCGCAAGGTCTACGACCGGCAGTGCCGATTCCGCCTCGAGCTCGGGCCGCTATCGCGGGTCCTGTACGAGAGCTTTCTACCATCCGGGAAGCTGTTCCGTCCGCTCATCGACTGGGTGCGCAACTACGTCGGCTTCGAATACGCCTGGGACGTACGGCTCTCACTCGCCGCCGACGAGGTGCCGGTGGTCATGCTGGGCGGGGCCGGCCAGCTCGGGTGGACGACGTGGCTGGGGCTGCGGCCGCTCGGCAAGCCGGCCGAGGACCTGGTGCTCAACGCCGAGGCGGCGTTGGCGCGCGTGGGGGAACTGACATGACCGAGATCAGCCGCAAAGCGGCTTTCGGCAAGCTCAACAGCCTGGCGTACAAGGCGGTCGAAGGCGCTACGGTTTTTTGCAAGCTGCGCGGCAATCCGTACGTCGAGCTGGTGCACTGGATCGCGCAGATCCTGCAGACGCCGGACTCGGACCTCCAGCGCCTCGTGAAACACTTCGAGCTCGAGAGCTCGCGTCTCGCCAAGGACATCACCGACGCGCTCGACCGGCTGCCGCGCGGCGCCTCATCGATCAGCGACCTCTCAAGCCAGCTCGATGATGCCGTGCAGCGCGGCTGGGTGTACGCAACGCTGATGTTCGGCGACACCAGCATCCGCACCGGGCACCTGCTGGTCGGCATGCTGAAGACACCCTCACTGCGCAATGCGCTGATGGCGATCTCGCGGCAGTTCGAGAAGATCAACCTGGACACGCTCACTGCGGAATTTGCCAGGCTCCTGGCCGATTCGCCCGAGGCGAAACTCGCGGCGAGCAGCGCCGGCGCGGCCCCCGGTGAGGCGAGCGATGCCATCGCGCCCGCGGTGCTCGGCAAGCAGGAGGCGCTCAAGCGCTACGCCACCGATCTGACCGAGCGCGCCCGCAAGGGTCAGATCGACCCGATCAGCGGCCGCGACGAGGAGATCCGCCAGATCGTCGACATCCTGATGCGCCGCCGGCAGAACAATCCGATCCTGACCGGCGAGGCGGGCGTCGGCAAAACGGCGGTGGTCGAAGGGTTCGCGCTGCGGCTGGCGCGCGGTGACATCCCGCCGGCGCTCAAGGACGTCTCACTCATGACGCTCGACATCGGCCTGCTGCAGGCCGGTGCCAGCATGAAGGGTGAGTTCGAGAACCGCCTGCGCCAGGTCATCGACGAGGTGCAGGCCTCGCCCAAGCCGATCATCTTGTTCATCGACGAGGCGCACACGCTGATCGGCGCCGGCGGGCCCGCGGGCACCGGCGATGCGGCGAACCTCCTGAAGCCCGCGCTCGCGCGCGGCACGCTGCGCACCATCGCGGCGACCACCTGGGCCGAATACAAGAAGCATATCGAGAAGGACCCGGCGCTGACCCGGCGCTTCCAGGTGGTGCAGGTCGCCGAGCCCAGCGAGGAGAAGGCGATTCTGATGGTGCGGGGCGTAGCCTCGGTACTGGAGAAGCATCACCGCGTGCAGGTGCTCGATCAGGCGCTGGAAGCCGCGGTGCGCTTGTCGCACCGCTACATCCCGGCGCGCCAGCTACCCGACAAAGCGATCAGCCTACTCGACACCGCCTGCGCGCGGGTCGCCATCAGCCAGCACGCCGTGCCGGCGCAGCTCGAGGACTGCCGCCGGCGCATCGAAGCGCTCCAGACCGAGCTCGAGATCATCTCCCGCGAGGAAGCGATCGGCATCGACGCCCAGACGCGCCGCGCCACCGCCGAGGAGCAGCTCACCGCCAACCTCACCCAGCAGCAGGAGCTCGATGCTCGCTGGCAGGTCGAGCGCGGCGTGGTCGAGAAGATCCTCGCGCTGCGCGCCAAGCTCCGCCAGCGCGCGCAGGCCGTGGAAGGCACCGGTAGCACGCTAGAGCGCGCCGCCGCTCCGGCAGCCGCGGCGACCGCCGGTCAAACGCCTGAGCCCCTCACGTCCGAGCAGCGCCAGGCGCACCTGGCGGAACTGCGGCAGGAGCAGGCGCGGTTGCACGAGCTGCAAGGCGATGCGCCGCTCATCCTGCCGAGTGTCGATGAGCAGGCGGTCGCATCGGTCGTCGAGGACTGGACCGGCGTGCCGGTGGGTCGCATGGTCAAGAACGAGATCGAGGCGGTGCTCAATCTCGCCGACACGCTGAATGGGCGCGTGATCGGTCAGCAACACGCGTTGGAATTGATCGCGCGCCGCATCCAGACCTCGCGCGCCAAGCTCGATAATCCAAACAAGCCGATCGGCGTGTTCATGCTGTGCGGTCCTTCCGGCGTCGGCAAGACCGAGACGGCGCTGGCGCTGGCCGAAGCCCTCTACGGCGGTGAGCAGAACGTCATCACGATCAACATGAGCGAATTCCAGGAGGCGCACACCGTCTCGACGCTGAAGGGCGCACCGCCGGGGTACGTCGGCTACGGCGAGGGCGGCATCCTGACGGAAGCCGTGCGGCGGCGGCCGTACAGCGTGGTGCTGCTAGACGAGGTCGAAAAAGCCCATCCGGACGTACATGAGATCTTTTTCCAGGTATTCGACAAGGGCTGGATGGAAGACGGTGAAGGCCGCTACATCGACTTCAAGAATACGATCATCCTGCTGACGGCGAACGTCGGTACGGATCTGATCATGAACCTATGCAAGGATCCGGAGCTGATGCCCGCAGCCGAAGGCATCGCCAAGGCGCTGCGCGAGCCGTTGCTGAAGGTGTTCCCGGCGGCGCTCCTCGGCCGCCTGGTGGTGATTCCGTACTACCCCTTGGGCGACAAGATCCTCGCCAGCATCGTGCGGCTGCAGCTCCGCCGCATCGCCAAGCGCATCACCGAGCACCACAAGATTCCGTTCGCCTACGACGAAGACGCGATCAAGCTCATCGTCGGCCGCTGCACCGAGATCGAGAGCGGCGGACGCATGATCGACGCGCTCCTCACCAACACGGTGCTGCCGGCAATCAGCCGCGAGTTCCTCACCCGCACGATGGCGGGCAAGACGCTCAGCGCGGTGCGGCTGGCGGTGGCGGACGGCGATTTTCGTTATCAGTTCGAATGATTGGATGAATGGTTCGGCGGGAGGACTCGATGGCCAGACTGATGCAGATCACGACACCGCTGGCAGAGGACGTGCTCCTGTTCCAGCGCCTGCACGTGTACGAGGAGCTCAGCCGGCCGTTCGAGCATCAGCTGACGCTGCTCAGCGCCCAGAAGGACGTCAATCTCGACGACGTGCTCGGCAAGGCGGTGTCAGTGCAGCTCGGAATACCGAAGGGCAAGTTCCGCTACTTCAGTGGCTATGTCAGCCGCTTTGCGCAGAGCGGCATGGTCGGCCGCTACTACCGGTACACCGCCACCTCGCGCCCATGGCTGTGGTTCTTGAGCCGCACTGCCGACTGCCGGATCTTCCAGGAGATGACGGTCCCCGACATCATCAAGCAGGTATTCGCGGACCACCCGACGGCGGACTTCGAGCTCAAGCTGTCGGCGAGCTATCACAAGTGGAACTACTGCGTGCAGTACCGCGAGACCGACTTCAACTTCGTGAGCCGCCTCATGGAGCAGGAGGGCATTTACTACTACTTCCGCCACGACAAGGGCCGCCACACCATGGTGCTGGTGGATTCGACCTCGGCGCACTCACCATACGGGGACTACGGCACCATTCCATATGTCGTGCCGGAGCGAGTCCGCCGCACCGACCAGGAGTACATCGACTCGTGGGAAATCTCGCGCGAGATCCAGCCGGGCGTCTACGCCCAGGACGATTTCGACTTCGAGCGTCCAAGCGCGGTGCTGCTCACCAAGAAGAACGTGAGGCGCAAGCACAACGAGGCGGACTACGAGATCTACGATTTCCCCGGGGAGTACTTGCAGAAGGCGGACGGTGATCATTACACCGCCGTCCGCATGGACGAGCTCAGCACGCAGTTCGAGATTGCCAATGCCGCGACCAACGCCCGCGGCCTGTGCGTCGGTGCGACCTTCACCCTCTCGGATCAGACCCGCGACGACCAGAACCGCGAGTACCTCGTACTCGGCGCAAACTACGATCTCGAATTCAGCGCCTACGAAGGCCTCTCAGATCCGAACCCAGGCACATATCAGTGCAGTTTCAGAGCGATGACGACCCAACAGCAGTTCCGGCCGGCGCGCACCACGCCCAAGCCGCACGTGACCGGGCCGCAGACCGCCGTGGTGGTGGGCCCAGCAGGCGATGAGATCTACACCGACAAGTACGGGCGCGTGAAGGTGCAGTTCCCTTGGGACCGCTACGGCAAGAAGAACGAAAACAGCTCCTGCTGGATGCGCGTGTCCCATCCCTGGGCGGGCAAGAACTGGGGCATGATCGCGATTCCGCGCATCGGGCAGGAAGTTATCGTCGACTTCCTCGAGGGCGATCCCGACGAGCCGATCATTACCGGGCGCGTGTACAACGCCGAGCAGATGCCGCCCTATGCCCTGCCGGCGAACATGACTCAGACGGGCACCAAGACG
>Ga0209056_10002342_pt1 | contig 20495 bp, 13 predicted proteins | sample GraSoiAngelo_114_FD_185876 | JGI IMG/M metagenome (GOLD analysis project Ga0209056, IMG submission 185876) | Grasslands soil microbial communities from the Angelo Coastal Reserve, California, USA - 14_0903_13_40cm (SPAdes) (version 2) | ecosystem: Environmental > Terrestrial > Soil > Grasslands...
CGCGCTCTCCGGGCGGCGGCACCTGCGCGAGGTGACGGAGCTCGCCCGCCGGCAGGTGAAGGAGGACATCGAGACGCTCGCCGGGGTCGGGCAGGTGCTCATGCTCGGCGGCCAGGAGCGCGCCATCAACATCTCCGTCGACCCGGACCGGTTGACCGCGCAGGGCCTGTCGATCGGCGAGGTGCGGGACGCGATCCAGCGGCAGAACCTCGAGCTGCCCGGTGGCCGGCTCGACCAGACGCGGCGCGAGCTCGTGGTTCGCACCATGGGCCGCGTCGAGCGGGCCGCCGACTTCGGCGACCTCATCGTGGCGCGGGGCGGCGAGCGGCCGCTGCGGGTGCGGGACATCGGCACGGCCGAGGACGGCATCATCGAGCCGCGCACGCTCTCGCGGTTGAACGGCGAGAACGCCGTCCAGCTCGTCGTGCGCAAGCAGTCCGGCACCAACACCGTCGAGGTGATCGATCGCGTGCACGCCGAGCTCGACCGGCTGCGTGCGGTGCTGCCGGCGGACGTCGAGATGCGCGTCATCCGCGACCAGTCGCGCTTCATCAAGGCGTCGATCGAGACGGTACGCGTGCACATGTGGCTCGGGGCGGCGCTCGTCGCGCTCACCGTGCTCCTCTTCATGCGCGACTGGCGGAGCACGGTGGTGGCGGGCATCGCCATCCCGACCTCGGTCGTCTCCACCTTCACCTTCATGCGCTACATGGGCTTCACGCTGAACAACGTCACGATGCTCGCCCTGGTGCTCGCCGTCGGCATCGTGATCGACGACGCGGTGGTCGTGCTCGAGAACATCTTCCGCCACGTGGAGGAGGAGGGGACGCCGCCCCGGCGCGCCGCCTCCGAGGCGACCGCGGAGATCGCCCTCGCGGTCATGGCGACGACGCTCTCGCTGGTCATCATCTTCCTGCCGGTCGCATTCATGGCGGGGCGCGTGGGACGCTTCTTCCACAGCTTCGGGCTGACGGTGGCGGTGGCGATCATGGTGTCGCTCCTCGTCTCCTTCACGCTGACCCCGTCGCTGAGCGCCCGGGTGCTCCGGCGCCGCGGCGGCCATGCCGCCGAGGGCGGCCGCCTCTATCGCCTGGCGGAGCGCGCCTACGGCCGCGTGCTCGCCTGGTCGCTCGGCCACCGCTGGGTGATCGTGCTGGTCGCCGTCGCCACCGTGCTCGCCACCGGCCCGCTCTTCCGCGCGGTCGGGAAGACGTTCCTTCCGCAGGACGACCAGAGCGAGCTCGAGATCTCGATCCGCACGCCTGGCGGCTTCACCCTGGCCGAGACGTCGCGTCTCTTTGCGGAAATCGAGGGGCGCGTGCGAGCGCTCCGCGGCGTCACCGACGTGCTGGCGACGATCGGCGACCAGTCCGGGCGGGTCAAGCCGGGCGAGGGCGACGTGACCAGCGGCTCGATCTACGTCCGGCTCGTCGACCTCCGCGCGCGGCCCTTCTCGCAGTTCGACGTCATGGCCGACGCCCGCCGGCTCCTCGCCGAGTACCCGGACCTGCGCACCAGCGTCCAGGGCGTGAACCCGTTCTCCACGGGAGGACAGCGGCTCTCCGACGTCGAGCTCAACCTGCGCGGCCCCGACCTCGACCGGCTGCAGGCGTACGCCGACCGGCTGATGGCGGGCATGCGCGAGCTGCCCGGTCTCGTCGACGTCGATACGACCCTCGCGGTGCGGACCCCCGAGCTCAGGCTCCTGATCGACCGCGAGAAGGCGTCGGACCAGGGCGTCAACGTCCAGGACATCGCCGCCACCGTGCAGACCTATGTCGCTGGCCAGCCGATCTCGAAGTACAAGGAGAGCGACCAGCAGTACGACATCTGGCTGCGGGCCGAGGCGGGCCGGCGGCGCACGCCCGACGACGTCGGGGACCTCACCGTGCGGGCCCACGGCGGCGCGCTCGTCCGGCTCTGCAATCTCGTGCGCCTGCGGGAGGACCTCGGGCCCGCCGAGATCGACCGCGTCGACCGCCAGCGCTCGGTCACGATCGTCGCCAACCTGCTGCCCGAGCTGCCGCTCGCCACGGCCATCGCGCACGTCAACCGCATCGCGGCGCAGCTCGACATGCCGCCCCTCTACAACGTCCAGTGGACGGGCCGCGCCAAGACGCTCGCCGAAAGCAACGTGAACTTCCTGCTCGCCTTCGGCCTGAGCATCGTGTTCATGTACATGGTGCTCGCGGCGCAGTTCGAGAGCTTCGTCCACCCGGTCACCATCATGCTGGCGCTGCCGCTGACGGTGCCGTTCGCGCTCTTCTCGCTCGTGTGCCTCGGCGAGGCGCTGAACGTCTACAGCATGCTCGGGCTCTTCATGCTGTTCGGCATCGTCAAGAAGAACGGCATCCTGCAGATCGATTACACGAACACGCTCCGCGCGCGCGGCGTGCCGCGCGACCAGGCGATCCGCGAGGCCAATCGCGTGCGCTTGCGGCCGATCCTCATGACCACGGTCATGCTCATCTTCGGCATGCTGCCGATCGCCCTCGGACGGGGTCCGGGCTCGGGATCGCGCGGCTCGATCGCGCGCGTCATCGTCGGCGGCCAGGCACTCTCGCTGCTGATCACGCTGCTCATCACGCCGATCGCCTACTCGCTGTTCGACGACCTGCGCGCCTGGCGTCCAGCCTGGGCCACGGCGCTGGCGGCGCGCATGCGACAGCTCCGCGCGCGCGCGCCGCAAACCGAGGCTACCGTTCGCGGGAGCGGGGACGCCGGCTCGCCTCCCGGTCCTCGCCCCACGCGCGCAGCCGAGCTGTAGCGTCCTCCCGCAGCTGCCCGCACGCGCGGGCGCTACGGATTCGGCGCTCCGCCGCTCCCGCGCCGCCCGCCGCCTCGCGCCACGCCGGCGTCGGCGCCGCGCGGCGCGCCATCGACGTGCAAGGCGGGAAGGGGCGCCGCCACGGCGACCTCCGCAGCTCCCGCGCGCGCCTGCAGCTGCGGGGGGACGTTACAATTACGAGTCGCGCGTGGAGCGAGGACGCGGGAGCCGCGGCGGCGCCCCTTCCCCTCCCCGCAGCGATTACTGCACGCCCGGCCCCAGCGTCAAAGCCATCGGATCGACCCCAAGGCTGCGGATGGCGCTCTCCCACATGTCCTCGGGCGGCGTCTCGAAGACGAGGCCGGCGTCGGGCGGCGCCGAGAGCCAGGCCGAGGCAGCGAGCTCGCGGTCGAGCTGGCCGGCGCTCCAGCCGGCGTAGCCGAGGAGGAGCCGGCAGCGCCTCCGCGCGAGCTCGGCGGGCGTGGCCTCGAGCAGACGGCGCAGCACCTCGACCGAGGCGGTCAGGTGGAATCCTTCCGCGATCCGCTCCGAGTTCTCGATGCCCGGGTCATCCCCGAGGAGCAGGAAGCCTCGCTGCGGCTCGACCGGGCCGCCGCTCCAGAGCATGAGCCCGCTGTCGCCCTGCGCCGGCGGATCGAGTGCGACGGCCTGCGCGGCCCGCAGGTCCGTCGGACGGTTCACGACGAAGCCGATCGCTCCGTTACCGCTGTGCTCGCAGAGGAGGATCACGCTGCGGGCGAAGTTCTTGTCCTGGAGCTGCGGCATCGCGATGAGCAGCGTCGGCGCGAACGAGTCGTCTGGGTCCATGCGCGGATGGTCGTCACCGCCTCGCATCTTGTCAAGCCGCGGCGCGGCCGGTCGCGCGCCTTCGTCCAGGACTCCTAGGGGCGGTGGCGATCGGACGCGCTGCCCGAGCCTCTGCCGCCCGGACGTCGCGCGCGGGCACCGGGCGTGGACTGATCGTGGGCTTCGTCCACGCGCAGGCGTCGACCCTTGAGCTCGGTGCTGTCGAGCTGCTTGCGGGCGCGCTCGGCATCGTCCGCGCTTGCCATCATGACGAACGCGAAGCCGCGTGACTGTCCGGTGTCGCGGTCCATCACCACCGACGCCGACTCGCACGTGCCGGCCTGAGAGAAGAGCTGCAACAGGTCGTCGTCGGTCACGCCGTAGGCGAGATTACCGACGAAGAGTTTCCGGCCCATGCCGGGTCGGTGCTTAGCAGCGCGCTTGCGGCGGTGCAATACGGCGTCGCCGCAGACGCGCCGTCACCGCCCGTCGGGACTCACCAGATGGTTCAGCGGACGGTGACCGCGACCAAGGGCCGGCGCGGATTCCAGCGCGCGCTGCACGTAGCGCCGCGCGCGCGCGATCGCGTCGGCCAGCGAGAGGCCTGCGGCGAGGCCGGCGGTGATCGCGGCTGACAGCGTGCACCCGGTGCCGTGAGCCGACGTCCCGCCGATACGTGGCCCGTCGAGCTCTTGGAACACGGCACCGTCGAAGAACACGTCGACCGGCGGACCGGCGAGGTGCCCGCCGGTGACGAGTGCGGCCCGGGCGCCGAGATCGACGAGCGCGCGGGCCGCGTCGTGCATGTCCGCGAGGTCACGCACGGACCGGCCGGTGAGCGCCGCGGCCTCGAGGAGATTCGGTGTGACCAGTGTCGCGAGCGGCAGCAGCATCCGCCGGAGCACTTCGAGGGCTGCTCGCTCCGTGAGCGGCTGGCCGCCGGTGGCGATCAGCACGGGGTCGACGACGAGATGGGGGACGGGATGCGCCGCCAGACGGCCACTGACGACCTCGACGACCGCAGCGCGGCCGAGCATCCCGGTCTTGGCCGCCGCGACGGGCAGGTCGCCGAGCACGGCATCGAGTTGCGCGCCGACGAAGCTCGGCTCGACGTCCACGATCGCGTGCACGGCCGTGGTGTCCTGTGCCGTGAGCGCCGTCACCACGCTCGCGCCGTAGACCGCGCAGGCGTGAAACGTCTTGAGATCGGCCTGGATGCCGGCCGCGCCGCCCGGGTCCGAGCCCGCGATCGTGAGCGCCACCCGCGGCATGGCTCCGCGCTATACCCGCGCCGCCGCACCGTCAACGCCGTCGCCGGGTCGACACCGATCCGCTATGAAAAGCGCATGGACGTCGACGTCTATCAGACGGACGCCGAGGCTTTCGGCGCCGCCGCGGCGCTCGTCGCCGAGACGCTTCGCGCGGCGTCCGCCGCGCGCGGCCGTGCCACGCTGGCGCTGTCGGGCGGCCGCGGTGGACGCGGCGTCATGGTCGCGCTCGCCGAGCGCAGCGACGTGCCCTGGGATCGGATCGAATGGTTCTGGGCCGACGAGCGCTGCGTCCCGGTCGACGATCCGCGGAGCAACGTCCGGCTGGCGCGCGAATCGCTGCTCGGGCCCCGCGGCATCCTCGCGGCGCGCATCCATCCGCCGCCCGTCGAGCTCGTCCGGCCCGAGGCGATTGCCGACGCGTACGCCCGAGCGCTCGCGGCGCTGCTCGAGGCCGAACCCGTGTTCGACGCGGTCCTGCTCGGCGTCGGCGCGGACGGGCACGTAGCGTCCCTCATGCCCCGCTGCCGAGCGCTCAGCGCGACCGCGCCGGTGGCGGCCCTGGCCCTCGAGGAGGTCACGGCGGAGCCCCACGTGGCCCGGATCACGGTGACGCCGCCCGTGCTCGGCGTCGCGCGCCGCGTGGTGGTCGTCGCGACCGGCGCCGAGAAGGCCCGTCCGGTGGCCGCTGCCCTCCGCGGCGCCGAAGATCCCACGCGCGTGCCTGCACAGCTCGTGCGGCCGTCGTCGCGAGTTCGCTGGGTGATCGACCGCGCCGCCGCGGGTGAGCTGCTGCGCGATGCGCGGCCGGGGCCTCAGTAGCGCCGGTGCCAGAAGATGTCGATCGCGCTGTCGCCGCGCGTCGACGTCGAGCCCTTGACCGAGATCTCGGGCGTGAGGCCGTACTCGACCCCCACCGCCTGGCCCGCGTGCGCGCCGAACTCCTGCGCGAGCGACACGAAGACGTCGCCGGCCACGTAGCGGCCGACGCTCACCCGGCCGCGGCGGTCGGTGGCGGTGCCGGTCGTCTGTGGCATCTCGACGTCGAGGGTGTCGAGCCCCAGGGTGTTCATGACCGACGCGCGCAGCTCCGGCATGACGTAGCCCGAGGCGAGCTGGAGGGCCTGCTCCTGGAGCGCGACGCTCTCGCCCTTGCCGAGGTCGCGTGCGGGCTTGCCGAAGACGATGACCGAGAGGATGTCCGCCTGCTCGAGCGGCGGGTCGGACGCGAGCGTGAGCTCGGGCTTCTCGCTCGTGCCCCCGAGATGCACGGTGACCCGATAGTTCGGATTCTTGAAGACGGCGGTGACGTCGAAGGCCGGATTGGGCGGCGTGGCGCCCCTGAACGTGATCGTGCCCTCCTCCTCGAGTGTGAGCCGGCGGCCCTGGAAGACGTACCAGCCGCGGAGGAGACGGATGGCGCCCGTGATGTGGAGGGGCTCTCCGGGCGCCTGGGTGATCTTCAGGTCGCCGCCGAGCTCGACGTCCGCGTCCGCCCGGCGCACCCAGGCGTTGCGCTGGATGCGCACCGCCGCCGCCAGCCGGAGCGCCCGCACGAACGAGGGCGTCTCCGGCGGCGTCTCGTGCGGCTCGGGACCGCCGACGAAGACGATGGAAGGATCGGGGTTGACCGCGCTGTCCTGAGCGGGGAGGGACGCAGGGCGCACGACCGCACGCTCGACCTGCAGGTCTGCCCGGACGTCGGGTGCGCCGACGCTGCCGCCGACGCCAATGGTCCCGCTGAGCGCCGCCTCGAGCTCGGGCCGGCGAACGGCGACGAAGTCATGGAGGTGCGCGCGCAGGTCGAGCGCCGCGGCATCGCCGCCGGCGAGGCCGATGCGGCCGGCGGCGTCGAGCGTGCCGTCGCCCCCGCGTGCATGGAGCGCGCCGAGCTCGATCGCGTCCCCGGCCGCAGCGACCTCCACGCGAACCTCCTCGTAGGTCGCGCCGGTCGCCGCCAGCACCAGATGTCCGTCCGCGAGTGTCGCGCCGCCCTCGACGCGCGGGGCGACGCGCGTCCCGCTGAGCCGCGCGTCCAGCGCGAGGCGGCCCCCGGCCTCCCGGATATGAGCGGGAGCGAGCGCGCGGGCGAAGCGGAGATCCAGGCCGTCCGCATGTACGCGAATCGCGAGCGGCTCGCCCGACGTGTCCCGTCGCGCTCCGCCCCACGCGAGGTCGATCGGCACCGTCCCCTCGGCGCGAAGCTCGCCCGCCTCGGGGTGGCGGAGGAGGCCGTGCAGGGTCGCCTGCCGCTGCTCGTAGCGGGTGTCGAGCGTCAGCATGCCGAGCGCCGCGTCGTCGACGCTGAGCGAGTCCGAGCGCACGGTTGCCCGGACGCGAGGCGTCTCCGCCGTGCCCGCGAGTTGCGCCTGCAGCGACAGCGTCCCGCCGCAGCTCCGGCCGCCGGCGAGCGTGCAGAACGGGGCGAGCTCGAGCCCCGCGACCTCGAGCGACGCGTCGCTCTCGCCGGTGCGGCCGAGCTTGCCGCCGAGCGTCACGCGCTGCGCTGCGGCCGCGAGCGCGATGCCGTCGGTCTTCACCGCGTCGTCCGAGACGCTCACGGTGGCCGGCCGGACGAGACGCCACGGCGGACCTCCGGGCGGCGTCGCGGCGAGCTCCTGGATGGCGACTGTCGCCGTCGAGCCCGCACGCGTGAGCGTCGCGGCGAGCCGGTCGGCCGCGCCCTCGTCCCCGGCCGCCGACACCGTGAGGCTGGCGCGGTCGGCGGTGGCGGCGCACTGCCAGTCGACTGCGGCCGCGACCGTGCGCCGCCGGTACGCGTGGACCCGTGCGTCCGTCAGCTCGAGACGCAGCCGGCCGTGGGGCCCCGCGCTCCCGAGGTCCCCGAGCTCGAGCGCGGCCCGCGCGCGCCCTGCGCCGAACGCCCCGTAGGCCGGGTTCTCGAAGTCGGTCCTCGCGCTGACGGCGAGCCCGGTGAGCGGCCCGCGCGCGGTGCCGGTCGCGCTCGCCGAGCCCGCGAGCGGGAGCCCGAGGCGCTCGCCGAGGGGTCGGAGGTCCGCCGCGGCATCGAGCGTCGCGTCGACCGCCGGGCGTGCGAGGTCGAGGATGCCGGTCACGCTCGCGCTGCCCTCAGGTCCCTGGACGCTCGCGGTCTCGAGGCGCAGCTGCTCGCCGTCGAGCCGCGCATGCAGCGAACCCCCGCGCAGCACGACGCCGTGGAGCGATGCGCCGAGGAGCGTCGCGTGCGCCTCGGCGCGGCGAGTCCGGGCGTCGAGCCCTCGCCCGGCGACGCGCGCCTCGGCCGCTACCCACCCGGGCGCGCGCGGGGCGATCTCCTCCAGATGATCGAGGCGCAGCCGGGCGGCGAGGCGGTACGCAGGGATCGCACCGGTGACGACGCGGGCGCGGAGCCGGCCCTCGCCCGCGGGCGCGACCACCCGGCCGCGGGCGCGATGGACGCCGCGCGCAACCCGACCGCCGAGCGCGGCATGGGCGAGCGGGCGGCCGCCGACCTCGGATCGGCCGAGCACCAGCCGGTAGGCGAGGGGTGCCTCGAGGCCGAGTCCCCGACCCCGCACCCGGGCGCGCCCGTTGGCCTGGGCGCGCACCAGACCAGCCACCGCCGCGCCAGGGTCGAGCCGCGCGAACTCGGCGCCCGTCTCGTAGACGATCGGCTGCGTGCCGAGGTCCGCCCGCACGTGACCGCGCACGCTCCCAGCCGTCCCGAGGTCGGTTTCCAGCCTGAGGTCCACGGCACGCCACGGGCCCGAGGCGTCGGCCGTGGCGACGACGTTCGTCACGAGCGGACTTGCGGGCACGAGCGCGCGGAATTCTCCGGCATCGAGGACGAGGGCGAGCCGCCCGCGCACCCCGCGAACCGGGAGCAGCTGGCCGTCGGCGTCGAGTCGGGTGCGCGCGGTCGCGAGCCGCAGGTCCTGCACGCGAATCGCGCCCCCGGCCTCCGCGACGACTCGTCCGGAGGCGCGGACCGCTGTCACCGCGGCGCCGCGCGGCGTGAAGTGGAGGTCCCGGATGGCGAGGTCGTAGCCGCGAGGGCCGATCGCCGCCGCGGCCGTGAGCTCGAGCGCCGCCGCCGCGAGGCGGCGGGGCGCCGGCGCGTCGAGCTCGGCGACCGCCACCCGACCGTCGCGCACCTGGAGTGTCCGCACCTCGAGCGCCATCGGAGAGGAGGCGCCCCCGGCGAGCTGCGGCAGGCGCCAGACGCCCTGCGTTCGCACGAGCCGGACCCGCGGGGCGACCAGCGTCAGGCGGCGGACGAGGATGCGGCCGCGCAGCAGCGCGAGTGGCGCGTAGACGATCTCGACTCGCGGCACGCGCGCGACGGTGTGGCCCGCGACCGCCACGCGCAGGTCGCGGAGCACGAGCGAGCGGCCGAGGGTCCCGCCGACGCCGCCGAGATCGACCTGCGCCTCGACGCTCGCGCGCAGCAACGCGAGCACTCGCGTGCGGATCATCTCCTGGACAACCCCGAATCGGCTCGCTCCCCACAGCGCGAGGGCGAGGAACCCGATCAGGGTCGCGACGACGACGAGCCCGCGGCGCAGGAGTCGCGCCATCAGAACTTGGAGCCGAGGCTCACGTGGACCTGCCAGCGCTGGTCGCCGTCGGGGGGCTGGAAGGGGAAGCCGAGGTCGACGCGCAGGGGGCCGACGGGCGATCGGTAGCGCACCCCGAAGCCCGCGCCGTAGCGCAGGCTGTCGATTGGAAAGTCGAAGCTCTGGAGGTTGACCTGGCCGCCGTCGAGGAACACGGCCGCACCGAGCTTCTCCGTGATGGGGTGGCGGAGCTCGACCGAGGCCTCGGCGAGCGTGCGGCCGCCGATCGGCGTCGTGGAGATGACGCGGCCGAAGAAGTCCTTGCGTTTCGCGCGCGGGCCAATGCGCCGCCGGCCGTAGCCGCGCACCGAGTCGATGCCGCCGGCGTAGAAGCGCTCGAACAGCGGCACCTCGTCGTGCCGCGTATATGCCTCGGCCGTCCCGAGCCGGAAGCGAGTCGCGCCGAGAAGTCCCCCGACCAGCGGCAGGTAGAACCGGCCGTCGGCCACCAACCGCACAAAGTTGAAGTCGCCGCCGAGCACCCCCCCTACCGGCTCGACCGTCGCGCCGAGCACCCAGCCTCGACTCGGGTCCACCAGGTCGTCGGTGGTGTTCCAGTCGGCACCGAAACCCAGACCGGAGAGTACGCCGGTCCCGGGCGCGCCGCGGGGGAGCGCGCGCTTGACGCCCTCGTCCACGCTCGAGAGCAGGTCGTACTCGATCCGGTAGAAGGCGTAGCCCGTGATCCGGTCCGTCGCCTCCCACTCGAGGCGGGGGGAGAGCCGCGAGCGGTCGAGCGTGAAGGTGTCCTCTTCCTCTTCCTGCTCGGCGAGGAGGAGGCGGGTGCGGTTCCGATGCCCCGGGAAATGCGGCTGCAGGAAGTCGGCCGCGACCGTGCGGTGGATGAACGAGGCACGACCCGTGAAGCCGAGCTGCCGGGCCCCTCCGAGGAAGTCGTAGTGGCGCCAGCTGGCGAGCCCGCGGATCTGCTCCTCGGTGTCGTAGCCGACGCCGAGCCGGACCTCACGGGGCGGCGCCTCGGTCAGGTGGATGCGCACGGCGACCTCGGGATCGCCACTCTTGTCCTCCTCGATGCGCACGGCGCGGAAGAGGTTCAGCGCAAGGAGGTCCCGCCGCGTGCGATCGAGGAGGCTCTGCTTGAAGGGCTCGCCCGGCGCGTAAGCGAGCTCGCGGCGCGGCACCGCCGGGTCGACCGTCTTCGTGCCGGTGATGCGAGTCTCGCCGAAGACGCACGGCGGGCCGCTCTCGAGCCGATAGGCGACCCTCGCCTCGTGGCGTTCGAGGTCGACGACCGCCTGCCTCGTGACCTCCACGCGGGCGAAGCCGTGCTCGCGGTAATAGGCGCCGAGATAGGTGTCCGCGCGGCTGTAGGCCTCCTCGGTGAAGGGGCGGCCGCGAGCGATGGGGAGGTGGTCGAGCAGGAGCCGGCGCTCGCTGACCGGCAGCTCGGTGCCGGCGAGTGTCACGTCGACGGCGGCCACGGTGACGGGCTTGCCCTCCTCGATGAAGATGACCGCCACCAGGGCGTCGCCGGCTCGGGGCAGCTCCAGGTCGTGCGTGACGCGGACATCGTAGTAGCCGCGGCTGCGGTACAGCCGGCGCAGGCGATCGAGGTCCGCGCGGAAGGCCGCCGGGTCGAACAGCGGTCGGGCGCGCCAGACAGCGAACCAGGGGCGCGGCTTGGTCGTCATCACTTTGCGGAGATCGTTCTGCCGCAGCAGGGACGGACCCCGAAAGCGGAGCGCGCGCAGCCGCCAGGGGCGGGCGAGATCGAGCGCGTCCAGCTGCACCGCGGAGCCGCGGGCCGGGGCGAGCGTCGCCAAGAGGGTGACGAGCGCGGCGAGGCGGCGCATAGGCGCCCACAGGTAACAGGGTCGGTCGGAAGTGCAATCGTCCCGCTCTCGTGTCGGAGGAGGGTGGAAGTCGGAGGAGGGTGGAAGTCGGAGGGGGGCGGGTTGACCGCGCTGTTATAACGGCGCTATAGAAGCGCCGTGCGCACGGCAGCTGCGCTCCGCGAGCGCGACGGTGGGGCCCGGGCGACCCGGCGCGCGATCCTGGCCGCAGCCGAGGCGCTGCTCGCGCGCGGCGGCGAGGAGGGCCTCTCGATCCGCGAGCTGTGTGCGCGTGCCGGAGTGACGCCGCCCACCGTCTACCACCACTTCGGCGACAAGGGCGCGCTCGTTGACCGGCTGGTCGATGCCTGCTTCGCGGAGTTCGACCGGACCTTCACGCGCCGGCGGCCGCCCGCTGACCCGGTCGAGGCCCTGCGCTGGGGCTTCGACCGCTACGTCGAGTACGGCCTGGCGCACCCTGCGCACTACCGGCTCATGTTCCACCGCTCGACGCCGCGGCGACCGACGCCGGCCGCGGTCGCGTCCTACGACCGGCTGCGGCGGCGGGTGGCCGCGATCGCCGCGGCCGGGCGCCTGGTGCCGCCCCTCGAGGACGCCACCGCCGCCTTCTGGTCGGCCGTGCACGGCGTCACCTCGCTCCTGATCGCAGGCTTCTGGAGGCCCGGTGCGCCGGCGGCGACGCTGGTGCGTGATGCCATGATCAATCAATTGACTGCCCAACTCACCCGAAAGGAGGCCGCCCCATGCCGACCGACTCGAATCCAAACCCCTTCCTCCAGGGAAACTTCGCGCCCTGGCGCGCGGAAGGCGAGGCCCGGGACCTCACCGTCGTCGGCGAGATTCCCCGCGAGCTGAACGGGACCTACTACCGCACCGGTCCGAACCCCGCCTTCGCGCCGCTCGGCCGCTACCACTGGTTCGACGGCGACGGGATGATCCACGCGATCACGCTCGACGAGGGCCGCGCCGCCTACCGCAACCGCTACGTGCTGAGCCGCGGGCTCCGGGAGGAACAGGAGGCGGGCCGCGCCCTCTACCGCGGGCTCCTCGAGTTCGAGGCCACCGAGCTCCCGGCCTTCAAGAACACCGGCAACACGAACATCGTCTGGCACGCGGGAAAGCTCCTCGCCCTCATGGAGGCCGCGTTCCCGACGCGCATGAGCCCCGATACCCTCGACACCACCGGCGAGTACGACTTCGACGGCCGGCTCATCGGCCCCATGACGGCGCACCCGAAGATCGATCCCGAGACGGGCGAGATGCTCTTCTTCGGCTACTCGCCGTTCCCACCGTACCTCACGTACCACGAGGCGAGCGCGGACGGCACCCTCGTGCGGAGCGAGGTCATCGACGTCGCCTGGCCGTCGATGATGCACGACTTCGCCGTCACCCGCGACCACGTGGTGTTCATCCTCTGCCCGCTGGTGTTCAGCTTCGAGCGGCTCGCCGAGCGGGGCGGGGCGTTCTCGTGGGAGCCCGAGCGTGGCACGCGCCTCGGCATCATGCCGCGCCGCGGGGGCAACGCCGACGTGCGCTGGTGTGAGACCGATCCGTGCTACGTGTTCCACCCGATGAACGCCTACGAGGACGGGGACGCGATCGTGCTCGACGTCGCCCGGTACGGGCGGCTCCACCTCATGAGCCCGGGAGTGGTCGAGGATCCGGCCTATCGCGACGAGAACGCCGCCCGTCTCCACCGCTGGCGCATCGACCTGGGGCGCGGCGGCGTCGCGTCCACGCCGCTCGACGACATCGTCGCGGAGTTCCCGCGTGTCGACGAGCGACGGCTCGGCCGCCGGCATCGCTTCGGGTACATGGCCGCGCGCGAGCCGCAGCTGAACGACGGCGCTCAGCCGCTGTGGACCGCGGTCCGCAAGTACGACCTCGGGCGCGGCGCGGTGGCCGAGCGGCGGTTCGGCGCCGGCAACGGGGTGGGCGAGCCGCTCTTCGTGTCCCGGTCGGCAGCGGCCGCGGAAGACGACGGCTGGGTGCTGGTCCTCGCCTACGACGCCGCACGCGACACGAGCGACTTCTGGATCCTGGACGCGCAGGACATCGGCGGCGAGCCGGTGGCGCGCGTCCGGCTGCCGCACCGCGTCCCCTACGGCTTTCACGGCAACTGGGTGGCCGCGTGATACGCCGGCGGAGGTGATCGCGGGCACCGGCCGGCGAGGCGAGCGTTAGGTCTCCGAGACGGGAGCGTACGCGACACGCGGGGCAATTGACAGCGAGCCGCCGCTCGCGCTCTGTGTGCAGGCGAGAGGAGCCGGGTGCCAGGGCCTGAGGCGGTAGCTGCCGGCGAGCGGCCGATCCGCGTGGAAGAGCTCGACCACGTCGTGCTCCGCTGCCGGGACCAAGCGCGGGCCCTCGACTTCTACACGCGCGTCCTCGGGCTGGCCGAGGAGCGCCGGATCGAGGCGATCGGGCTCGTCCAGCTGCGTGCCGGACGCAGCATGATCGACCTCCTGCCGTCGTCCGATCCTCGCCCCGAGGGCGGGGCCAACGTCGACCACATCTGCCTCGGCATCGCGGCGACGGACATGACCGCCGTCGTCCGCTACCTGGAGGCGGAGGGCGTCGAGGTGATCGGCGAGCCCGCGGTGCGCTACGGCGCCCGTGGCATGGGGCTGTCGGTGTACGCCCGCGACCCCGAGGGCAACGTCGTCGAGCTGAAGCTCGCCGCAGACGCCGCGAGCTGAGCCGCTTGGCCCCCATGACGATCTCGACCGCAGACGCAGGGCGGGGCGTCGTCGCCCTCGTCGCTGCCGCCTACCTCTTCGGCGCTCCCGCGGCGGCGGCCGACCGCCTGCCGTCGTTCGCCGATGTCCTCGCCCGCGCCGAGCCCGCCGTGGTCAACATCGCGACCGTCGCCCGGGCCTCGGAGGAGGGCGAGCCCGAGACGATGCAGGACTTCCTCCACCGTTTCTTCGGCGAGCCGCCGGCCGTCAGCCGCAGCCTCGGTTCCGGCTTCATCATCTCGCCCGATGGCGACATCGTGACCAACAACCACGTCGTCAAGGGCGCCGAGAAGATCCGGGTCCGCATGGCGACCGAGGAGGAGTTCGACGCCAAGCTCGTCGGCAGCGACGACAAGACCGACATCGCCGTCCTGCACGTCAAGGTGCCGCGCCCGCTGCCCACGCTGCCGCTCGGCGACTCCGAGGCCCTCAAGGTTGGCGACTGGGTGGTGGCGATCGGCAACCCCTTCGGGCTCACCCAGACCGCCACCGCGGGCATCGTGAGCGCGAAGGGGCGGTTCCTCGGGGCCGGGCCGTACGACGACTTCATCCAGACCGACGCGTCGATCAACCCGGGCAACTCCGGCGGACCGCTCGTCGACCAGGACGGCCGCGTGGTGGGGATCAACGCGGCCATCGTGAGCCCGGCGGGAGGAAACGTCGGGATCGGGTTCGCCGTACCGGTCGCGCTCGCGCGCTGGGTGGTCGAACAGATCCGCGAGCACGGCGCCGTGGTGCGCGGCTGGGTCGGTGTGGCGATCCAGGCGGTCACGCCGGACCTCGCCCGCTCGTTCGGGCTTCACGGCGCCGAGGGCGCGCTGGTCGCGGACGTGACGCCCGGCGGTCCGGCGGCCAAGGCGGGGATCGCCCGCGGCGACGTGATCGTGCGCTGGGGCGACCGCCGCGTGCAGCACTCGCGCGAGCTGCCCCTGATGGTCGCTCTCACGGCGCCCGGGACGCGCGTGCCGGTGACCATCATGCGCGAGGGGCAGGAGCGGACCGTCGACGTGGCGGTCGAGCGCATGCCCGCCGAGGGCCGGCGCGAGAGCCGGGCGGCGCCGCACGGCGGCGGCCTGGAGGGATGGGGCCTCGCGGTCGAGCCCTTGGGGCCGGACCAGGCGCGCCGCCTCGGGCTCAAGGCGGGTACCGGCGTGGTCGTCACGGACGTCGCCGACGGCAGTCCGGCCGACGAGGCGGGCCTCGAGCCGGGGGACGTGATCGTCGAAGCCAACCGTCGCCCGGTGCGCTCCGCCGGCGACCTCGGCCGCGCCCTCGCGGCCGGCCGGCAGCGGGCCCTGCTCCTGGTGCGCCGCAATGGCGCCTCGATCTTCATCGAGATGGAGCGGTAGGACGCGGCGGCGGGGCCCGCATTGCCCCCGCGGCTTGCCCCGCTATCATGGGGGCCAGGAGGCGCTCCGATGGCGCGCATCGATCTCAAGCCCGAGGAAGCTCGCATGCTGCGCGAGGTCCTCGAGAGCTACCTCTCGGACCTGCGCATGGAGATCGCCGGGACCGAGAGCGTCAGCTTTCGCGAGAACCTGAAGAAGACGGAGGCGTTCCTGAAGGAGCTGATCCCCCGGCTGCGCGAGCCGGCCTGAGTCCGTGCGCCGGGGCGACCGCGCGGATCGCCACGGGCGGCGGTGGTGATTTGTATCGTGACACGATATAGTTGCCATCGTGGCCACCGAGAGGCTGACGCCGGCGGATTACCGCGCGCTGGCGGAGTTCCGCTGCCAGCTGCGGCGGTTCCTCCGCTTCAGCGAGCAAGTCGCGCGCGCCGCGGGCCTGGCGTCGCAGCAACATCAGCTGCTCCTGGCCCTGAAGGGCATGCCGGAAGGGATGCCTGCCACGATCGGCGCCCTGGCCGAACGTCTGCAGGTTCGGCACCACACCACGGTCGGGCTGGTCGATCGGATGGAGGCGCGTGGGCTCGTGCGACGATCCCACGCAGGCACCGACCGCCGGCAGGTCTTCGTGCGACTCACCTCGCGCGGCGAGGGGATGCTGCCGCGCCTCTCGCTCTCGCACCGCGCCGAGCTGCGGTCCATGGTGCCGTCGCTGCTGCGAGCGCTCGAGGAACTCGTCGGCGAGAGGGCGCGCCCGCCGGCGCGTCGCCGCCGGTGAGCGCGGGCCCTGGGGGGCGGATCGCGGGGGCGCCTGGGCGGCTCGCTTCCGCGCCGGCGCCCGAGCTCGGCGACTTCACTGCTACCTGGCGCGTGATCCCCATGTCGCTCGCCGCGGTCACGATCGGGCTGCTGAGCGCGTGCGTCGCCCTGGCGCTCCTCCGGCTCATCGGACTGTTCACGAACCTCTTCTTCTTCCAGCGCTGGGATTTCGCTCTGGTCGCGCCCGCGGGAAACCGTCTCGGTGCGGTCGAGGTCCTCGTGCCTGCCGCAGGCGCGCTCGTTGTTGGCTTCATGGCCCGCTACGGGTCCGAGCGCATCCGGGGCCATGGGATCCCCGAGGCGCTCGAATCGATCCTGATCCGCGGCAGCCGCGTCGAACCGCGGGTCGCCCTTCTCAAGCCGCTGTCGGCCGCCATCTCGATCGGCAGCGGCGGGCCGTTCGGTGCCGAGGGGCCGATCATCATGACCGGGGGCGCCTTCGGCTCGATGGTCGCGCAGTTCCTGAAGCTCACCAGCGCCGAGCGGAAGACGCTCCTCGTGGCCGGCGCCGCGGGCGGCATGTCGGCGACCTTCGCCTCGCCGGTCGCGGCGGTGGCGCTCTCGGTCGAGCTGCTCCTCTTCGAGTGGAAGCCGCGGAGCCTCGTCCCGGTGGCGCTCGCGAGCGCGACCGCGGCGGCCGCCCGCCGCTACCTCATCGGGCTCGGGCCGCTCTTTCCCACCCCGCCGCACCCGCTCTTCATCGGTCCAGCGGGCCTCCTCGGCTGTGCGCTCGCCGGGCTGCTCGCCGGCGCGCTCTCCGTGATCCTGACGGGCGCCGTCTACGCGGCAGAGGACGCCTTCACGCGGCTCCCGATCCACTGGATGTGGTGGCCGGCGCTCGGCGGCCTGGTGGTGGGGCTCGGCGGCCTCGTGTTTCCCGAGGCGCTCGGCGTCGGCTACGACACGATCGGCGCGCTTCTCCAGGGCCAGGTCCCGGGGCGGGTGATGGTCGGCATCCTCCTCGTCAAATCGCTCATCTGGAGCGTGTCTCTCGGCTCCGGCACCTCGGGCGGCGTTCTCGCGCCGCTTCTCCTGATGGGCGGGGCGCTCGGCGGCGTGGAAGCTCTCATCCTGCCGGACGCGGGGCTCGGCTTCTGGCCGCTGGTCAGCATGGGCGCCATCCTCGGCGGCACCATGCGCTCGCCCTTCACGGGCGTGATCTTCGCCCTCGAGCTCACGCACGACGTCAACGTCCTGCTTCCGCTCCTGGTCTCCGTGACGCTCGCGCACGGCTTCACCGTGCTGGCATTGCGGCGCTCCATCCTGACCGAGAAGGTGAGCCGGCGCGGCTATCACCTGAGCCGGGAGTACGCGGTCGACCCCCTCGAGATCCTGTTCGTGCGCGAGGTCATGCGGCGGAACGTCGTCGCGCTGCCGGCGACCATGTCGCTCGAAGCCCTGCGGGCGGCGCGCGCCCGCCGCCAGCTCCTCTGCCCGGTGGTCGACGCCGACCGGCGGCTGCTGGGCGTCGTGACGCGCGGCGATCTCGAGCGCCTGCTCGGGGTCCAGGGCGCCGACGGCGCCGAGCTCCGACTGGGTGCGCTGGTCCGGACCGACCCGGTCGTCGCCTACCCCGACGAGCCGCTGCGTGCGGTGGTCTACCGCATGGCCGAGACGGGACTCACGCGGTTCCCCGTCGTCGAGCGCGGCGAGGCGCGACGGCTGATCGCCATGATCGCGCTCTCGGATCTGCTTCAGGCACGGGTCCGCAGCCTCAAGGCGGAGCGGCGGCGCGAGCGGGGTCTGCCGCTACGCCTTCTTCTGCCTCGCGGACTCAGACGGCGTGCCGGATGGCGCGGGGGGCCCGTCGCCGATCGAGATGGAGAGGACTCGCCGCCTCCCGCATAGACCCTCAGGATCGATGCTCTCGCATGTCGCCCTCAACACCGCCTGCAACCCGTCGCACACCGGCGTTCCCGGGAGGCGTCGCTGCGCGCCGGGACATTGAAGCGTGGCGGCGCCGGTGCCAGCGGGCACCGACCCGGCGAACCCTTTCGAGCCTCAGACGACCGGCTTCGGCTGGTAGAAGTAACGCGTGATCCACGAGTTGCGCTCGCGCTCGGCCAGCACGCGGAGCTGGGACGGCGTGATCCACATGCCGTGCCCGGCCGCGCACTCCGCGATCGTTACGCCCGAATGCGTGGCGCGGACCAGCGTCTCGCCGCAGTCGGGACAGCGCATGCGGACGAGCTCCTGGATGTGCCGGCGGTCGGCTGCGTCCTTGATCTCGCGGAGCTTCTCGATGAGCTGCCGATCGCGCCGGGCGAAGTAGACGTCCTCCTCACCCTGCTCCTTGTGCCGCCACTTCTCCAGGAACGGATCTCGCACGTAATCCATGGCTCCCCCCCTAGCCCCGACCGCTCTCGTGAGCAAGCGGGGCGGACTCGGGGACCCCCGCCCGGGGTGGCACGCGACTCCCCCTCCGCGCTGTGGCGTCGAGCCGCCTCGCGACCGTTCTGACGGGCAGACTGGACGCCACACCTTTCTAGTCCGATGGTCAGCGCGCGAACGACCGCCGGGTGGCGAGGATCCGGCGCAGGTCGGTGCGCAGCCTGAGCGTGGCTCGGAGCAGAGCCCGGGCCTCTGCCTGCCGGGCACGTGCGAAGGCCGGCGCGATCAGGCGCCGGCCGCGCGCCTGGGCGGCGGTCGCGACGAACGCGCGCAGCTCGCCGGCCGTGCCCGCGAACAGGCCGAGCGCGAGCCGAGCGCGCAGCTGCGCATCGGCAACCGAGGCGCCGGGAAGCCGTCCGCCGAGCCCGAGAACGGCCGCCTGGAAGTCGGCGCGCGCGCCATCCACCAGCGCGAGGAGGCGCGGCGCCGGGCTGCCCGTGCCTGAGACCAGCGCGCACGAGGTCGAGAGCGCGAGCGTCGGGCAGGCATTGGCTGCCGCGGCGGCGACGACGTCGCGCAGGCTGTCGTCAAGGGCCAAGAGCGAGAGCATGCTCCGGAAAGGTCCGGCGAGCGCCTGACAGTCCCCGCCGCCGGCGGCGACGTGCTGACAGCTTCCGCCGCGGCACGTGTCGGCGGTGCATGGGTCACCGTCCTCCGTGCAGAAGACCTCGTCGTCTACCGGCCGCAGGATACAGCCGCTCGCGCCTGCGGCGGGGTCGCTCGGAACGCAGACTGGCACGGCACAGTCCTGGCGGGGCCCGCAGCGCTCGTCCAGGGGAACGTGGACGCAGGCGCGCGTAACGCAGCGATCGTCCGTGCATGCGATCCCGTCGTCACACGCGGTGTCGTCCAGGCAGCAGCCGGGAAGCGGCGTGCCGATGCAGACGCTCGCGTGGCAGCCGTCGGCGATCGTGCAGTCGTTCCCGTCGTCGCAAGCGGCTCCCTCGAACTTCACGGGGTTCGAGCAGGTGCCGGTCGCTGGATTGCACGTCCCCGCGTCGTGGCACTGGTCCTGGGCGGTGCAGACGACCGCGTTCGTGCCCCTGCACACTCCCGTCTGACAGGCGTCGGTCTGCGTGCAGGCGTTCCCGTCGTTGCATGTCGTGCCATCGGGCTTGGCGGGGTTCGAGCAGGTGCCGCTGGCCGGGTTGCACGTCCCGGCGTCATGGCACTGGTCAGGCGTGGGGCAGACGACGAGGTTGCCGCCCGTGCACACGCCGGTCTCGCAGGTGTCGGACTGCGTGCAGGCGTTGCCGTCGTTGCACGTGCTGCCGTCGAACTTGGTGGGATTCGAGCACGAGCCGGTCGCCGGGTTGCAGGTCCCCGGGTCGTGACACTGGTCGGGCGCGGGGCAGACGATGGGGTTCCCGCCCGTGCACACGCCGGTCTCGCAGGCGTCGGACCGCGTGCAGGCGTTGCCGTCGGTGCACGCGCTCCCGTCGGGCTTGGCGGGGTTCGAGCATGCACCGGTCGCCGGGTTGCACGTCCCCGTGCTGTGGCACTGGTCCTGGGCGGTGCAGACGACCGCGGTCGTGCCCGTGCACACTCCCGTCTGACAGATGTCGGTCTGCGTGCAGGCGTTGCCGTCGTTACACGTCGTGCCATCGGGCTTGGCGGGGTTCGAACAGGTGCCGGTGGCCGGGTTGCACGTCCCCGCGTCATGGCACTGATCCGACACGGGGCAGACGACGGGGTTCCCGCCCGCGCACGCGCCGCTCTGGCAGGTGTCGGTCTGCGTGCAGGCGTTGCCGTCGGTGCATGTGCTGCCGTCGGGCTTGGCGGGATTCGAGCACGAGCCGGTCGCCGGGTTGCAGGTCCCCGCGTCGTGACACTGGTCGGGCGCGGGGCAGACGACGGGATTTCCAGCCGTGCACACGCCGGTCTCGCAGGCGTCGGATCGCGTGCACGCGTTGCCGTCGGTGCATGCGCTGCCGTCGGGCTTGGCGGGATTCGAGCACGCGCCGGTCG
>Ga0209056_10002344_pt1 | contig 20487 bp, 17 predicted proteins | sample GraSoiAngelo_114_FD_185876 | JGI IMG/M metagenome (GOLD analysis project Ga0209056, IMG submission 185876) | Grasslands soil microbial communities from the Angelo Coastal Reserve, California, USA - 14_0903_13_40cm (SPAdes) (version 2) | ecosystem: Environmental > Terrestrial > Soil > Grasslands...
ACGCGAAGCTAACAAGGGAAACTCACGTCATGGATCAACAACAAACTGCAGAAAAGCAGGTTGTCATCATCGGGGCCGGGCCAGCCGGTTTAACGGCGGCCTATGAGCTAACCAAGCGCAATGTCTGCCCCATAGTTATTGAAAAGAGAAATATCGTAGGTGGCCTCGCCCGGACCGAGAGCTATAAAGGTTTCTACTTCGACATGGGCGGCCACCGCTTTTTCACTAAGGCGCCTGAAGTGAAAAGGATGTGGCATGAAATCCTCGGAAAGGACTTTCTCCGTCGGCCCCGGCTGTCGAGGATCTACTACAAAAAGAAATTTTTCAATTACCCTCTTAAACCTTTCAATGCGCTCAAGGGGCTTGGACTCCTTGAGAGCCTTCTCATTATCCTCAGTTATCTGCGGTGGCAGATATTTCCCTATCGGCGTGAGGATACGTTCGAACAATGGGTAACAAACCGCTTTGGAAAACGCCTTTTCCAAGCCTTTTTCAAGGGGTACACAGAGAAGGTCTGGGGCATTCCCTGTTCCGAGTTAAAGGCCGAGTGGGCCGCCCAGCGCATTAAGGACCTCTCTCTAAAGACGGCCGTGTTGAACATGTTTCTGAAGCCCAAAAAGACGATTAAGACCTTGATCGAGGAGTTCGAATATCCCCGGTTCGGTCCCGGGATGATGTGGAACGCGGTCAGGCATCAGATTGAGAAAGTAGGAGGCACGGTTCGGATGGAAACGGATGTGGCTGAGATTCATAGGAAAGGAAACTGCATCGAGAGCGTACTTGTCTCATGTAACAGCCACACGGAGACGGTCAATGGAACGGACTTCATATCCAGCATGCCAATCATCGAGTTCATCAAGAAGCTCAATCCGTCGCCGCCTCCAGCAGTCTTACAGGCCGCAGAGAAAATCCATTATCGTGACTTCCTGACAGTCTGTCTGGTAGTGAACAAGCCCGAGCTTTTCCCGGACAACTGGATCTACATCCACGATCCGGATGTCAAGGTGGGTCGGATTCAGAACTTCAAGAACTGGAGCCCCGAAATGGTCCCCGATCCCGCCAAGACGAGCCTGGGTCTCGAGTACTTCTGCACCGAAGGGGACGAGCTTTGGAACATGGCGGACGCAGAGCTCATCGAGCTTGGAAAGCGAGAAGTGGATCGCGTCGGCCTGGCTAGCTACACGGATATCGAGGATGGCTGCGTTTGCCGTGTGCCAAAGGCCTATCCCGTCTATGATTCCGACTACCGCGACTACCTGGTCACCGTTCGGGAATTCATTGATGGCCTTGAAAACTTCCAGACGATCGGCCGCAACGGGCTGCACCGCTATAATAACCAGGATCACGCGATGCTCACAGGAATGCTAGCAGTCCGTAACCTAACGCTGGGGGAGGACAACGACTTGTGGAATGTTAACACGGACCATGAGTACCTCGAAGAGGTCCAGGTCAAGGCCGAGGTCGAAGTGGAAAAAGTTGTGGAGGCAGTGGAGGGAGCGCTCGCCCGAGTCTTTCTCAGGCTCGACCGTTTGGCTTTTGGTCTCTCTCTGGGAATAACATCCGGGTTGCTTTTGTTCCTGGCAACGATCATCCTTGTGCTGAAGGGAGGAGGGGCTGTCGGCCCGAATCTCCAACTGCTCAGCCAATACTTCCCTGGGTACAGCGTCACGCTATCCGGGAGCGTATTGGGGTTAGGCTACGGATTTGTTAGTGGCTTCGTCGCGGGTGGGGGGTTTGCCTTTCTGAGAAACACTACCCTGTTTCTCTACATGGCGTTTGTTCGCCGTCAAGCAGAATGGCAGCTCCTGAGAAAATTCGCCGACTATTTATAGGAGGGACAGACCGTGGCAGGAGACGAAAAGGCTCTTGAGGAGGTGATACTTAGCCGGATTATGAAATTGAACGCGACGGTCCAAGGTTTTGTTACTGGAACCATCGCTGGATTTGTGATCTTAGTTGCCACGAATTGGCTTGTACTCAAGGGGGGATATGTTGTTGGCCCGCATCTCTCTCTCCTCAGTCAATTTTTCATCGGGTACCGAGTGACGTTTGTAGGAAGCCTGATCGGATTTACATATGCTTTCGCGCTTGGATTCGTCCTAGGATACCTCGTCGCCAAGATGTACAATTGGATCGCCGGCCTCAAGGAAGGCAAACGCTTGGGTCATACCTGATCATTATCCTCCAGAGATTTGTCTTAGAAAGTATGAAACGTCGACTTTTGTCGTCCTCGAACTGCACCCACGAAGATCCGGGGAAAAGTGAGGTTTAATGGGACGAGAACAACCTGTCTTCTCGATCATCATTCCAACCTATTCACGACCGGGGCCACTTGCCGCCTGCCTTCAGGCTCTCTCCCGGCTTGATTATGCGCGGGAACGCTTCGAGGTGATTGTAGTTGATGACGGCAGCCCGACGCCGCCCAAGGCTGTTGTGGAGTCCTTGCGAGACCGCCTTCAGCTGACTTTGCATTTGCAGCGGCACGCCGGTCCGGCGGCGGCCCGAAACGCCGGAGCCATGCGCGCGCGAGGTAAATATCTCGCCTTCACTGATGATGACTGTTTACCCGCTGCTGACTGGCTGGAAGCGCTCACCGCACGCTTCGAGCGGCCAGCCAACCATTTAATCGGCGGTCGGATCATTAATGCTGTCCCAGACAACCCGTATTCGACGGCCGCACAACTACTTGTAGATTACATGTACACTTACCACAACAGCCATCCCAATCACGCGAAGTTTTTTGCCTCTAACAATTTGGCCGTTCCTGCAGAACGTTTTCGTGCCATCGGCGGCTTTGATACGAGTTTTTCCCTCGCTGCAGGAGAAGACCGTGAATTCTGCGATCGTTGGTTACATTACGGATATGAGATGACCTATGCCCCCGAAATACTCGTCTACCATGCTCACGGATTGAGCTTTCGTAGTTTTTGGCGGCAGCAGTTCCGTTATGGGCGTGGCGCCTTCGGCTTTCATCGGGTGCGTGCCCAGCGCACGCAGAAAGGCATCAGACTACAAGCTCCATCGTTCTATCTGAACTTGTTACGTCACTCGTTCTCTCAGGGTCGCCGCGATCGAAGGTTGGTGCTTGCAGGATTGCTACTGGTATCGCAGGGAGCGATCACCATGGGTTTCTTGAGGGAGAAGTTCGCTCAAGCCAAATGACGCTGATCGGCGGAACCGAATTCAGGGAATGAGATGACTCCAATTGCAATCGTCATCGTAAACTACAACACACGCGAACACCTCCGGGCTTGTCTTGCAACTGTCCAGACGGAGGAGCCGACCGAAGTGGTGGTTGTCGATAACGCCTCGTTGGATGGCAGCGTGGAGATGGTAAAGGGCGAGTACCCGTGGGTGACGCTTCACGCCAACAGGAAAAATCTCGGATACGGTGCGGCGGCAAACCAGGCAATTGCGAGTTGCAACGCTCCGTATGTGTTGCTCCTGAATGCCGACACGCTCCTCGAATCTGGCGGACTCAGAAAACTGAGCGCCTATCTCGATCAGCATCTTCGGGCGGCAATAGTCGGACCGCGCCTGGTGAACTCGCACGGAGCACAGCAAAGATCGTGGTTTCCATTTCCCAGCCGCTACGTGTGCCACACCTGGACGACGCTGCCACAGCTCGACGCTTTCTGCGGCAGGAGCACTCGCGGTCGGCTTATTCACTATCTTTTCGGCTTTCGGGAGCAAGAGTTGGGCACCGGGCCGGATATGCGTAACCGGGTAGTCCCTTGGGTGCTAGGGGCGGCCGTTGCGGTCCGCCGTGAGGCATTCAAAGCTATGGGCGGCTTCGACGAGTCGTTCTTCATGTACTTCGAGGAGGTTGATCTCTGCTACCGGCTGGCTTGTGCCGGGTGGCAGGTTCATTTTACTCCGACGACAACGATTGTGCATGTGGGCGGGGTTAGCACGACACAAAGACGTGCGGCAATGATGCTGCAATTTTTCGAAAGCGAAGCTCAGTTTTATCGACGGCACTACTCGAAACTGTTGACGATGCAGTTCAAGCTTGTCGTCGGTGCCGTCATGCTCGCGCGCATAATAGTCGGTCGGATCCGGCTCTATTGGAGAGGTGATGCTGCCCGGCGGGTTCGGCTGGCCGAAAACGTCTTTGTGGGGCGCTCGATATTGGCTGCTTTATGGCACCTTCAGCGTTTATCTCAACCAAGGCCAGCGCGGTAACGCTTGAGCATGCGATTGGTGCGAAGTTACATTGGAAACGAGTTCTTGCAGAGCACCACAATCAACCTAAACACTTCCCTATGTCCCAGCAAGCCGCACACCTAGTTGAGCCAATAAATCCAGTCCAGTCTCTCGCAAATCAGACCCAGGCCATCTTGATTGAGCCGCCGGGCAGGTGGGAGGCACTCGAGCTGCGCGAGCTGTGGAGATGTCGAGAGCTGCTTTACTTTCTGGTGTGGCGCGATGTCAAAGTGCGCTACAAGCAAACCGTGATCGGCGTGGCGTGGGCGGTCCTGCAGCCCTTTCTGACAATGGTTGTTTTTTCAATCATCTTCGGAGGATTACTGCGCGTACCCTCCGAGGGTGTTCCCTACCCCGTATTCTCCTACGCCGGCCTGCTTTCCTGGAACTTTTTTTCGGCAGCGCTCACTCGCTCCGGCAACAGTCTTGTCGCCGACGCCAACCTGATCTCGAAGGTCTATTTCCCCCGGTTGATCCTGCCGCTCTCCGCCGTGATCTCACTGATCTTCGACTTCGCCGTCGCCTTTGTCATTCTGCTGGGCATGATGCTCTTTTATGGGATCGTTCCGGGCATCGCGATCGTGACCCTGCCGCTATTTCTGTCGCTCGCGTTCATGACGGCGCTTGCCTGCGGCCTCTGGCTTTCGGCAGTGAACATCAAGTATCGCGACGTCGCTTACGCGATCCCGTTTCTGACGCAGTTTTGGCTCTTCCTAACGCCGGTGGCTTATCCCAGCTCGATCATTCCAGACCGCTGGCGGCTTCTGTACGGACTGAACCCGATGGTCGGAGTCGTCGAAGGCTTTCGCTGGGCATTGCTCGGTCAGCAGGAACTGGCCTGGGATCTGCTGGTCGTCACCACCATCGTCGTGCTGGCGCTCCTTATCGGTGGATTGTTCTACTTCCGCCGGATGGAGCATGAGTTCGCCGACGTCGCTTGATTCCCTCCGGCGGAGTAGTGAACCATTGTGCCTGGAAGAACTGTTGAAGGAGCATCGGTTACCTTTAATTTCAGTTTATCGTCGCATTCCTTCAAGACGCAACATCGTTTATACATATCTGGCCTGTTTGTTCCCCATTCAAGTTTGGTCGGTATACAATTTGCTCCGAGAGGTGCCTGCCTGGTTACGTCAGATGAGCGTTTGGGATGTGATCGGAGTTGTCTCATATCCCCAAACGTTTGCCCTTTTTGAGAGCGCGGTTATTTTTCTCCCATTCGTGCTCTTGTCTGCTCTTCTTCCCCGTCGCTGGTTGAGAGACAAATTCGTAGCTCTAACCACAGGCATTGTTTACCTTTCCGCAGCTTGGTTTATTCTTGCGCATATAAATGATCTGACAGTACGGTACTGGGGGTTTAGCCAGTTTCTACCCTGGATGGGATTGTTTTTATCCTCGCAAATCTTATGTTGTTTCCTAATACAGTACAGCGAGAAGCTTGAAAGTGTTATCCTCTCATTCGTAGGTCGCGTAGCAGTACTATCACTTGTATATCTCTTGATCGATTTAATAAGTCTTACAATCCTCGTTATACGGAATACTTAATAGGATAATATGCCGACCAGTCTGCCCAGGAGAGATTTTATTAAGTTCCTTGCGATGTGGCCACTGTTCACGGTATGGCCACCGCCAGAACCTACGCTGGGGCATACGTCACAACCAGGTGGCCATCGTCTTCCAAACATCCTTATTCTGGTATTCGATACTTTCTCTGCGTATCACATCCCTTTTTATGGGTATCGCCGCCAAACCACGCCAAATCTCTCACGTTTCGCCAATCGAGCAACAGTGTTTCATTCACACTATGCGAGTGGAAATTTCACCACACCGGGCACTGCCTCCCTGTTGACTGGTACGTATCCATGGTCTCACCAGGCTCTCCATATTCAGGGCACTGTCTTAGAGGAATTTAGGAACAAGAATATCTTCAGTTTGCTAGGTGAGAAAGGCTATTTCCGAATCGGCTTTTCACATAACATAGTGGCTACCTCTCTTTTAGATCAGTTTCGATTGGACATCGATAACTTTACAAAGACAAGAGAGCTCTGTCTGGTTGATAATTATCTCGCTGATCGGCTTTTCCCGAAGGATTTTACACCCGCTGTTCATGGTGAGAGCCTTATCTTCCGCCGTGGCGACACCTACTCTAGTTCCCTCTTCCTTTACGAAGTCTATCGATTCTGGACTTCCATTCAGATGAAACTTTTGACCAAACAGTATGGCGAGCTTTTCCCACGTGGCATCCCCAACAATCACAATCTCGTCTTTATGTTAGAAACCGCGATTGACTGGACCATGCGTCAGTTGGAGAAAGCGCCGCAGCCTTTCTTAGCTTATATGCATTTCTTACCACCCCACGATCCGTATACCACGCGGCGGGAATTTGTCGATCGATTTGATGATGGCTGGAATCCGCTTCCGAAACCGTTTCATCCCCTCTCGGATAGCCAACCGGATCAGCGCTTAAACCAAAAAAGGCGAGAGTATGACGAATACATCGCATATGCTGACGCCGAATTTGGTCGTCTATATGATTTCATGGACAGAAATGGGATTCTCGATAATACTTATGTAATATTTACTTCCGATCACGGCGAGTTGTTTGAAAGAGGCGTATGGGGTCACATTACTCCAGTCTTGTTTGAACCGGTAATTCGCGTTCCTCTTTTAATATCAAAACCAGGTCAACAAAAGAAACAGGATGTTTATACACACACGAGCTGCGTGGATATTCTCCCTACGTTGCTGCATCTTTCTGGAATAAACAAACCAGATTGGTGTGAAGGTGAGGTGCTGCCATCCATCGCGGAAGAAAAACCTGCGGCTGAGAGGAGTATCTTTTGTTTAGAAGCCAAGAGTAATTCGAAGCACGCTCCCCTCAGGAAGCGAACGGTCAGTCTGATTAGAGATCGGTATAAGCTAGTGCACTACCTCGGGTACAAGGAATATGATGATATATATGAAATGTATGACTTGAATGACGACCCCGAAGAATTAAACAATATTTATTCTTCCAGAAAATCCGTCGCCTCGGATCTCCAGGCACTCTTAAACGAACAGTTGATAAAGGTCAACCGTCGCTTTAAATAATCGCACAAGCTCAGAAGAGTGCGTTGCGTGATTTAGGTATCCAAAACGCAAAGAGCAAGTATAAGTTTCCTGGATTCAGATGCCGGTCGGCTTCCAAGTATACTTGCAGAGCAAGGCGCGATCCTGGAAGGTATCCCGCGGGGATAGATAATGATGTGGCGTCTGATATCTCGTTTCGCGAGTGTAAAAAAAACCAACGAACGCAATTCAATCATTGTGGTCTCTGGGCTGCCACGATCGGGGACATCAATGATGATGAAGATGTTGGCTGCAGGAACAATTGAGGTGTTTACGGATAACCTGCGAGGCGCTGATGAGGATAATCCCCAGGGTTACTTCGAGTTTGAGCGGGTGAAAAATTTGAAAGACGGTGACTTCGAGTGGTTATCCCAAGCAAAAGGAAAAGCGGTAAAGGTTATATCTGCATTGCTCGAATTGTTGCCTCCACAGTTCAATTATCACGTCGTCTTCATGCAACGAAGAATGAGCGAAATCCTGGCCTCTCAGCGAAGGATGCTTGCCCATCGCGGGGAACCCGGGGGTTCTGTGGATGATAAGACTATGGCCGAGCTATACGAGAAGCACCTGGATACAGTAAGGCGATGGCTTTCCCTGCAACCGAATTTCCGGGTATTAGAGCTCGAATATAACCGTTTATTGGCTGATCCTACTAAAGACCTTGTGGGTTTAAGCCAATTCCTTGGCCGCCGGGTCGACCTTGAACAAATGCGCGCGGTAATCGAAAACAGTCTCTACAGACAAAGACTTTAATAAACAGGGCTAGAATCCTGCTCTGCTGTGGCTCCGCCTCAGCCTAGGCCTTGGCAAAAAACAAAGGAGATAGATGATGTATATTGATCCGAATACTGGTGGCATGCTTTTTCAGGCATTGGCAGCAATTTTTGGAGTGATATCCGGTGCCTTTCTTTTGTTCTCCAGCAAGGTCACTATGCTCGTCTCCCGTACTTTGCGTTTTCTTCGTGGGCTAAAAAAAGGTTAGAAGGATATTTCTCAAGGCAGTTAGATATCCTTAGCAATCTAGGATATCCGCATAAAGTTGATTGTGCTCAGGTAACAATCGGGGCAGAATATGCGCACGTTAATCATTGGCCTGGATGCGTTTGATCCGGCTGTCTTCGAACGGCTATTGGCGCAAGGCAAAATGCCGGTCTTGGAGAAGTACACCAAAACTGGTGGGTATTCACGCTTTGGTGTTTCCAATCCACCCCAAAGCGAAGTCTCCTGGACCAGCATTTCTACAGGCTTAGATCCCGGAAGTCACGGTCTCTTTGACTTCGTCCATCGGGACGTTTCCAACTATGGTCTGTCTGTGTCCGTATTGCCGACCCGCAAAGATATATTCGGGACACGTTTCATTCCCCCCAACCAGGCCAATACCATTTTCGACCAGGCTGTCCGGCAAGGCTACCCGGCTACCGTCCTTTGGTGGCCGGCAACTTTCCCTGCCCACCCCGAATCGCCGGTGAGAACGTTGCCCGGCTTTGGCACTCCGGACATCCACGGGCGTCTGGGAGTTGGCTCGCTGTTCACGGTTGACCATTCATTGCAAGATGAAAACTTCAAAACCTCCATCGAAATTCTTGATACTCCCGGCCCTGGCCGGTACACAGGTACTTTGAAAGGACCCGGAAGAAAACGTGGGAGTGAGATCGACCACAGCTTGGCGGGGATTGCTCTTGAGATTTTTGATGATAAGGCAGCTTCGCTGACAATTGGCAAGGTCAAGCTTAACCTGGTAGTGGGACAGTGGTCACCGATCATTGAAGTCAATTTCAAGATAAACCATTTCTACTCGCTTTGGGGGATTACGAGAGTGATTATGACCCAGGCTCGCCCAGAGCCGCGTCTTTACTTCTTGCCCCTGCAGATCCATCCATTCAAAACTCCCTGGCGATACGCCTCATCACGCAGTTTTGCGAAACGAGTCTGGAAATCCGCCGGGCCTTTCCTGACGCTAGGATGGCCACAAGATACCACCGCTTTGGAAGAAGGATGGATTGGCGACAACCAGTTCCTTGAGTTATGTGAAACGATTTTCCGCACGAGGGAAAGAATCTTGAATTTTCATATTTCCCAAATGAATGACGGGATTCTCGCCAGTGTATTCGACACACTCGACCGCATTCAGCACATGTATTGGCGAGATCGCCCGGACATTATCGAAGCATGGTATTTAAAGCTTGACCGGTTGGTCGGAAGTGTAGAAGAGCGTCTAATGAACCATTCAAACGGCCAGACTGATCTCGTGATTGTCTCTGACCATGGGTTCACAACCTTTGATTATAAAGTTCACCTTAACCGTTGGCTGATAGGACAGGCATATTTAGTGCCACGTAAAGAGAGAGAGACTGGTTCTCTTAAAGAAATCGATTGGGCAGCGAGTAAAGCCTATGCAGCCGGGCTGAATAGTTTATATCTCAACTTGCAAGGTCGCGAAAACCAGGGCTGTGTATCCGCCAAGGACAGACATAGTATTAGCCTGCGCCTACGAGATGAATTGATGGCCTGGCGAGGACCGGATGGGCGTCCGGTCATTCAAGAGGTCTATTCAAGAGCTGATGCTTTTTCCGGTCACTTATCCGAACTCAGCCCCGATTTCATTATCGGTTATGCCAATGGTTTTCGAGCCTCCGCAGAGACCGGCTTGGGTTCGTGGAAGTCGGCCAGTATAGAAGAGAACCATGACCATTGGAGCGGCGATCACTGTGTTGATCCACACATCGTTCCGGGAGTGATTTTTTTTAATCAGGGGTTGTCGAACTTTCCTGCTCCTACCTTTAGAGATTTTCCAACCCTAGCTCTCGGTATGGAAATTGAGCAAAGGAATTCTCCTCCGCCGCGCATTTCGAAAGAAGATCAAGCAACTGTAGAAGAAAGGTTAAAAGGCCTTGGCTATCTCTAAGAACCAGCCGCTCGGCTGCGACTTGTTGGACGTCGATTTGCGCTCTGCTTGCGATATCGGTTATAGCGAGCCCACACCCAATAAGCGCGTCAAGCCAAGCATCCGAGACGCCGTTGCGGCTGTTCGTCTGGTCGCCTTCACTCCTCTAGGCTCATCCCTCCTTTGGCAGAGTATCGCAGCTGTTGCTCCCAAATTCGAATTTCGGATTTCGAATTCTAACCTTGAAATTTATGTATGACTGATCTTGCCGTTCAAGTTGACAATTTAAGCAAGCGCTACCGCATCGGTGCCCAGCGAGAGAGCTATATCACTCTGCGCGATACCTTGGCCGAAGCATTCTCTAAATTTCGCCATTCGAAATCCGAAATTCGAAATTCACAGTCCTTCTGGGCCCTCTGTGATGTATCATTCGAAGTGAAGTGCGGTGAAGTCCTTGGCATTATCGGCCGCAATGGAGCCGGGAAGAGCACGCTGTTAAAGATCCTTTCGCGGGTAACACGGCCAACTCACGGCCGGGCAAAGATTAATGGACGCATTGGCTCCCTCCTGGAAGTAGGTACCGGTTTTCATCCCGAGCTGACGGGACGAGAAAACATATACCTGAACGGCGCCGTTCTGGGGATGACAAAGGCGGAAATCAAACGAAGGTTCCACGAAATCGTCGAATTCGCCGAAGTCGAGCAGTTTCTCGATACACCGGTCAAGCGCTACTCGAGCGGTATGTACATGCGGCTGGCTTTTTCAATCGCCGCACACCTTGAACCGGAAATCCTGCTCGTGGATGAAGTTCTGGCAGTGGGAGACGCGGCATTTCAACAAAAATGTATTGGTAAAATGGGCGATGTGGCTAAAGAAGGACGCACAGTTTTGTTCGTCAGTCACAACATGGCATGTATTCAGCGGTTGTGCCATTCAGCCATTCTCCTGGATAAAGGTCAAATTAAGGCTTTTCGCAAAGTTCCAGATGTGATTCAGACTTACCTTAAAGAAGTGGTATCTCCTGTATCTAGCTGGGAACTCTCATCAGCGCCAATGAAAAACGCGTATTTCAAGAAAATCTATCTCGCGAACGAGAAAGAAGAACGACTAGAACATGTTACGACTGCCAGTTCGCTCAGTGTAATAATGGAATATGTTGTTCAACGTAGATGCCGTAATCTCCAAATCAGTGTCGATCTACTAGACAGCAACGGAGATCTAATATTTGCATCTAATCCCCAAGATAGCGCATTGGAATCACCAGACGAAGCTGGCCAGTATCGTGCGGTTGTGTGTTTGCCGCCTCATATTCTGCTACCAAAAATATATGGTATCCGAACTAATCTCTGGACCCCTTGGGAGGGAATTCTCGATACGGTAGATAGCATTCGTTTTTCAGTAAATGAAACGGCATCACTAAGTAATGCTACGCCAGAGGGGAAACCGGGGCAAATTCTTGTACCTTGCGATTGGCTCATTAAGCAGCAGCATTAGTTTGGTAGAGAGATTTTCTGTCCAGGAATGGATTCGACTCCACTCAGAATTGCATTCTTGACTGCGACCTTCGTAACAGAGCCCAACAGCGGAGGCATGGGGGCTTACCTTCATCGGCTTACAAAAGTCTTACACGAGCTTGGTCACGAGCCGGAGGTTTTCACACTCAGTCAGGAACGGCCGGGTGTGATCACATTCGATGGGATTAGAGTTGAGCGAGTCGGGATTCCCAATAATCTTCCGTTGCGCGCGATCCGCAGGCTTTCACGTCGGAGTCCAAAGCTGAATATTAGCGAAACTGGAGAGTCTGTTTTTGCTGCACGAGGGTTGGCGCGCGCCTTCTATGCGAGAGACCGAGAGAAGCCCTTTGAGCTCGTGCAAAGTTCCGACTACGGGTTAGCGGGGTTATTCATAAACAAACATCCTAGCCGCCGCCATCTTGTGCGGTGTAGTTGGGCAGCCGATTTGTTCATTAGAGCAGATGGAAAGTTCGATAAACTGAACTCGAGACTATATTGCTGGCTCGAGCGGTATTGTATTCGAAAGGCCGATGTTGCATACGCTCCTAGCGAGTTTGTCGCCGGGCACTATAGGAAAGAGCACGGCTTTCAGATAGAAGTTCTGCGTCCTCCTTTCGCATTGGAAATGGAAATGGCTTCAGATCCATCTTGGGAATTGCCTCAACGATATCTCTTGTACTTTGGGGCTATTTGTCCTCGCAAAGGGACCGATGTGCTCGCAGCCGCGTTGCCAATCGCGTGGCAACAGGAACCCGAATTGAATATGGTGTGGGCAGGGGAATCATGGAACGGCGCTGTAGAGAACTATCGTGATATATGGGGGGAGCAGGCATCTCAGGTAAGATGGCTCGGTTATGTTCCAAAGCCTCAGTTGTATGCGGTTCTGAAACGAGCCGAGGCCGTAGTGATTCCTTCGCGCGTCGACAATCTGCCGAATACGCTCATTGAAAGCCTTCTTCTAAATATTCCAGTTATAGGATCGCTCGGAGCTAGTATCGATGAGCTTATCGAGCCAGGAATAAGCGGTGAACTTGTGCCGATTGGTGATTCAGCGGCACTGGCCGAGGCTATGTTGAAAGCCTGGCGGCGAGAAGTGCCTTGGATGAACGGAAGATTTCGTTTGCCATCGATTATGAATCAGATGAATCCGCACGTTGCGGCGGCGAACCTTATTCGACTGGCTGGCTAGCGGCCAACCGATAATCTCGGCGAGAAACGGTGCTTACAACATTGACTTCGGAAGTAAAGTGCTTGGCCCACAAAAGGCTGATTGGAGTTGGATTATTATTTGTTGTAGCCTTAGGCCTAAGACTTTACCACATCAATGAGCCACCGCTGAATTTTCATGCCACCCGTCAATATCGTTCGTTGATCATCGCGAGAGAATATTATTTTGCCAGCTCGACCTCTGTTCCCGAATGGGAGAAGCAGGTTGCATTCTATAGCCGGCAAAAGCAGGGGACCTTAGAGCCACCGATTATGGAATTCTTAGTGTCGATTGGCTACCGCTTTCTTGGCGGGGAGCATGTTTGGATTCCACGCTTGTTATCGTCCTTGTTTTGGCTGATTGGTGGCGGCTTTCTCTATCTCGTCGGCAAAAGAATAGCCGATGCAGATGCGGCCCTTTTCGGCACTACTTTTTATCTCTTTCTTCCTTTTGCGGTCGTCGCGAGCCGAAGTTTCCAGCCCGATCCGTTAATGGTTATGTTAATGCTCGCGAGTGTATTCGCAATTTTGCGCTATTACGACGCTCCATCGAACGCCCGCTTGATGGTTGCAGCCATGGTTTCCTCCTTAGCCTTCGTGGTTAAGCCTCATTCCGTGTTTGCGATCCTGGCGGTCTTCACGGCGATCGCCATTTACCGGCAAGGCATTCGGCGCGCCATCATGAGTCAAACTTTGCTTGTGTTTATAACAATAATCCTTCTGCCGACCATTACGATTTATATTTACAATGTCGTAACGGGCCGTTTTTTTCCTCACGAAGCTTGGAAGACACTACTCCCCCAACTCTGGATGTCGTCTTTCTTCTGGCGCAATTGGGTCACTAATATCGGCCTCACGGTTGGTTTTATTCCGTTCATCGGTGCACTTCTAGGAATACTATTTTTCCGCGATGGGTTGCCAAGATCGTTAGTGATGGGCTTATGGATTGGATACGTGATCTTTGGCCTGGCCCTCAACTATAACTTCGCCACGCATGATTATTACCAATTACAGCTCATCCCTATTGTCGGCCTGTCGCTAGGGCCGATTGTAGCTCTGGTGATGAATCACTTAAATCATACTCGTCCGCAGTTGCATTGGCGGATTGCGGCCTGGAGCGCGCTACTGCTGGCATTGGTTCTCAGCATCGCGGTAGCTCGGCCGAGACTAGTCGACGCCAATGCAGATCATAAGGTCAATTCCCGACGAGAAATTGGCGAGCTAGTTAACCACAGCACAAAGACAATTTTCTTATCTGACGACTATGGAGTGCCGCTGGAATACGAAGGTCTACTCTCGGGCTCCTCTTGGCCACTGCAGTGGGACTTGGAGTGGGAGCGGTTGGCTGGTTTAATGTCACCAAGCGCGCAGGAGCGTTTTAACACTCGGTTCACCAAGAATTCGCCCGAGTATTTCATCGTGGAAGACTTGCGGGAATTTGAGCAGCAACCAGACCTCAAGGAATTCCTTTCAAAGTTTCCGATCGTGTCTCAGAAAAACGATTATTTGATCTTCAAGTTAAACGGAGGCTAAAAAGCGCTGAGCTCATACTACAAAGTTCAGCGCAATTTAGATCGAAGATGATTGGGACCGCCGCGATGGAGAGGAAATAACTGGCACCTCAGTTTCTTGAACACATGAATAATCAGCCATTCGTTTCGGTCATAATCATTTTTTGGAATGCGGATCGCTTCATTGCAGAAGCGATCGAGAGTGTCTTTGCTCAGACGTACCGCGCTTGGGAATTGTTGCTCGTGGACGATGGCTCCAGCGATTGCAGCACGACCATCGCCCGTAGCTACTCAGAACGAGATCCTCAGCACGTGCGCTATCTCGAGCACCCGGGGCACGCCAATCGCGGCATGAGCGCGTCGCGTAATCTGGGTATCCGTAACGCGCGGGGATCATACGTTGCGTTCCTCGACGCCGATGATGTCTGGCTCTCGAACATCTTAGAAGAACAGGTCGCGATCCTTGAGACTTATCCAGAGGCCGCCATGGTCTACGGGCCCATCGAATATTGGTATAGCTGGACAGGCATGCCTGAAGATCGCGAACGTGATTATGTGGAAAAACTTGGCGTGCCGCCGGACACGATCATTGAGCCGCCTAGACTTTTTCCTCTTTTTTTGCGCGACAAAGCGACCGTGCCATCCGGCATACTGGTGCGACGTGACGTCATCGAGCGGGTAGGTGGATTCGAAGACACCTTCCGGGGTGAATATGAAGATCAGGTCTTTTGCGCGAAGATCTGCCTCGACGCACCCGTATTCGCATCGGGTCAGTGTTGGTACCGTTACCGGCAGCACCCCGGTTCGTGTGTCTTGACGGGTCAGATAACAGGAGAAACTCATTCTGCGCGCTTGCTTTTCTTGAACTGGCTTACCAAGTATTTGTCTGAACAAAAAGTCAAAGACCGGGGAGTTTGGCGGGCGCTTTCGGTGGAGTTCTGGCGTTTTAGCCACCCGCGCGCTTTTCGCCTGCTACTTCGCGGGGAGTGTTTTATGAATCGAATCAACGGATTGCTCGCGCAATATGGGGAAAGCTAGTGGAAACCGCACTCGTCCCAGCTATTGAGAGATGGCAGCATCTCATACTCGTGATAGCCCAGCGTACATTGACCCTACCGGTTTGTCACTGGCTTCGGGCGAAATGGAAAAGAATTGACTATGCCACGCCCGCGGGGTGGGTGCGCTTTGGCAGCTTGCGACGCGTCACACCGCTCAGCCGCGAGTTCGGGTACGATCGAGGTTTGCCTATTGATCGGTATTATATTGAGCGCTTTCTGGCGAAGAATGCGTCGGACATCCGCGGGCATGTCATGGAGATTGCAGACAACACCTATACGCGCCGGTTCGGAGGCGACCGGGTGACCGCAAGCGATGTGCTTCACGTTGAAGCGGGTCATCCGAATGCGACCATTGTGGGCGACCTGACCTGCGCCGACCATATTTCGTCCGGGAACTTCGACTGTGTGATTCTGACGCAGACGCTCCAATTTATCCACGATGTGCCAGCGGTGCTGCGCACCGTGAAACGAATATTGAAGCCTGGAGGCGTGGTGCTGGCGACCGTTCCGGGAATCAGTCCAATTAGCCGTTATGACATGGAGAGGTGGGGCCATTTTTGGGCGTTTACGAGTCAGTCTGTACGACGACTGTTCGAGGAGGTTTTCCCCCAAGACCACGTCCAGATAACGGCTTATGGCAACGTGCTCACAGCGGCATCGTTTCTGTATGGCATGGCGACTGAAGAGCTGCGGAAAGAGGAGCTGGAATATTTTGACCCTGATTATGAACTTATCATCGCCGTCGGAGCGGTAAAACCTGCGAATGCTTCTTAGCTGGACAAAACCAAGAATAAAGGGTTCTCTTATTTCACTGTTGGCGAAATACAACGCCAGGAATGGGGTATTTGCCATCGAAATAAAGAGTTCCGTTGGTTTAGGCGCCAAATTGGAGTGGTGCTTAGAAATTCTAGCATACTGTCATGACAATGGTCTTGTTCCGCAATTCAAATTTTCTTATCCGAATTCTGGAAAGTCCGAGGATTATTTCGGCAAATTTTTCAAGCTGAAAGAGATCATTGATGAAAACAAGCCAGTAAAATTTACTACGATTAGCTCTATAATAGACCTTAATTTGGGGAAAGATTACGATACGATCTTGAATATTGAATTGGCGACCTACCTGATTGATAAGTATCTGGCTGTAAAGCAGGATGTCCTAGGCGAGGTTGAGAGCTTTTGTCATCAACATTTCGCTAATAGAAGAGTATTAGGGGTGCACTATAGAGGAACAGATAAGACAAAAGAATCACCGGTCGTTCCGTATGATACCGTAAAAAGGAACATCGAGCACTATTTAAAGTTACGTCCGGAAACTGACTCCGTATTCATTGCGAGTGACGACATAAATTTTATCGAAAATATGGAAAGGGCGTCTGTAGGTCGCCCGATAATCTACCGCAATGATTCATTGCGTTCGGGCGATGGTAATTCTATTCATGAATCAGCAGATACAAATAAATACGAAGTAAACAGGGATGCAATCGTTAATTGCTTCCTTTTATCAAGATGTGACGCTTTGCTAAAAACAGCCTCAATTCTAAGCGGTTGGTCAAAACTCTTCAATCCCAACCTTCCCGTGGTTGTCCTTAACCAACCTTACGAACAATGGTTTCCGGAAAGGGATTTGATTCGTGAGAATTTATTTGAACCGGTTCAATAAGCCCCTCTCGATTCGGCAGCATCTGAAGTGCTCCAACAGCTCCGCCACGGAGTCTGGAGCTAAACCCGCGCACGCAGTTTATGCGGACAATCGACAGCTGACACTCAGTGGGCTAGTTCAGCGCTAAGCGACGCCGATGAGCAGCAAACCACTCGTCTCGGTTATTGTCATTTTTTTCAATGCGGAAGACTTCATCCAAGAAGCGATCGAAAGTGTTTTCGCGCAGACCTATGAGCACTGGGAATTGCTCTTAGTGGACGATGGGTCAACCGATAAGAGTCGGAGTATTGCTGAGCGCTGTGCTGAGCAATATCCTGACAAGGTACGATGCCTTGAGCACGAGGGCCACCAGAATCGAGGTATGAGCGCCTCGCGCAACCTGGGCATCGACAACGCGAAAGGTCAGTACGTCGCATTTCTGGATGGGGATGACGTCTGGTTACCACCAAAATTGGAGCGGCAAGTGTCGCTCCTGAGTGCGCAGCCCGACGCGGGAATGATCTACGGGGCGACGCAATGGTGGTATAGCTGGACGGGGAAGGCGGAAGACCGCGAACGCGACTTTGTCCACCCGCTGGGGGTGGTACCTGATACCCTCATCGAGCCACCTGGTTTATTAGTTCAATTCTTGAGGAATGAGGGCATTTCGCCTTGCATAGGCAGCGTCCTGGTCCGGCGCGAGCTTCTGGAACACACCGGTGGATTTGAAAAGAACTTTCGCGGGCTGCACGAAGATCAAGCCTTTTGCGCCAAAATATGTCTCGAGACGCCTGTATTCGCCTCAAGCGAGTGTTGGCATCCCTACCGGCAGCACCCTGGATCAGCCAGTGCGGTTGCATACAGGACAAACCAGCATCGTCCAGCGCGATTGTTTTTCTTGCATTGGCTGGAATCATATTTGTCAAAGCATGGGATCGAAGACACGGAGGTCTGGCGAACTCTCGAAAAGGAGTTATGGCAATGCCAGCATCCATTCTTGTACCGCATGAAGGAGCGCACTCAGCAATTAGCGCGAGTCATCAACGCGCGAGCGAGAGAAGTCATCCGGACAGGTGACGCCGGATAAGGTACGCAGAGTGACTGGCGGCGCTGTGGGGTGGAACCTGCAACTCCACGAGTCTAGGCGGAGGCCGCGAAGCTGAGCATTACGGGACTCGTTCTAGCTCCGGCCCCCGCCCCCGATCTGGCATGGTGCTCTCATGCCCTAGCGTCTAAACCGCGTATTCCAAGCAATCCATCACAGCCAGCGTCCAACGGGCCAAAACACCATCTGGTCGCTCCTCGCATCCGGCAAATAAGATGCCGGGCGGGATCTACGCTGCGCTCAAAGGGTGGCGCTCATATAATCCACATGACCACGTACCTCTAAGCAGTCCTCGTCGCAACATAGCGTGTCCCATGGGCGCTTTCAGTCATTAGCTGCTGCCATGGCGTGGTGACAAACTATAAACCTTGGACACTTCTGCATATCGCGGTAACACGATGTTAATCACCTACTTAGGACATTCCGGATTTTGTGTGGAGCTAGCTAAGTCAACGATCATCATGGACCCTTGGTTGTCGCTTTATGGAGCTTTTGATTCGGCATGGTTTCAATACCCATGTAATCATCACCTGAAGGACCTCGTCGAGCGAAAACTCCAAGACACGACAAAGGATCGCTATATCTATATAAGCCATGAACATCAGGATCACTTTGATTTGGCGTTCTTGAATAGCTTGCAAACAAGAGATTTTAAGTTTATTGTCCCCCAATTTCGTCGCTCCGGATTATTCGAATCACTAGCACACTATCAATGTAGGGGTGTGATTCTTTGTCGCTCTGATGAGGAGGTACGGCTTGCCGACGGATTTATCAAATTGTATTTATACGGTTATGGATTTGAACGTGACTCTGCTATTCTCGTTCATCATGATGGACAGAGTTTCCTTAATCTCAACGACTGCAGACTTTATGACCACCTTCAAGAAATCAGAAAAGGACATGGAGACATAGATGTTGTTGCAGGTCAATTTTCTGGAGCGAGCTGGCATCCAACGTGCTACGACTACCCGGAACAGGTGTATCAGAGGATTTCCCAGAAGAAAACGATAATTAAGTTCGAGGCAATTGCGAGAGCTATTGAAGCGATCAATGCAAGAATATTTTTACCTTCTTCAGGTCCCCCCTGTTTTTTGGATCCAATGTTATTTCACTTGAACTTGGAGCCAATAAATGTATTTTCGCGGCCGCCACAATTGATTAGGTATCTGCAGAAAAGGTTCAACCGATCTGAGCGGCGGCATACCCTGGAAGTAATGGAAATGATGCCGGGGGATGTCTTGGATGTGACTGAGTGCAATTTTGCTTATAAGGCACAGGAGAGGCTCAGCGAGGATGGCATTGAGGCGTATCTCAGATCGTATGCAGCTAGATATGAAGTGTTTTTTAGGGACCGCCAAGTGGGGTGTTCATCACAACACTTGGATGATATTTTAAACCGTCTTCGTGAGGCGATAGAATATAAATTGTCTTTGTTTGAATTGAGTCATCTTGTCACTACTGCTCTTTACCTATCCTTACACGAGGCACCAGATAAGATGATACGGGTAGATTTTCAATCCCGCAGAGTAGAGATAGTGTCTGGAGTTATCGACCCGAATTACTATTCTTTGTCTACACCATCGTGGCAAATGGAGCGTGTATTAGACGGTAAAATGACGTGGTACAATTTTTCGCTTACTTTTAGGATGCGCATAAAGCGGGAGCCAGATGTTTATGTGCCATTGCTCCATGATTTTTTGCTCACTGAGGCGGAAGATCTAAAGCAATTCTGCTCGGAATGGCTGGAGTTGGAAGCGAAACTAGAAGAAAACGGCGAACGCATCACTGTAGAAGCGGGAGGTTGCCTTTACTCTGTATCGAGATTTTGCCCTCATCAAGGTGCGGATTTGAGTGAAGGATGGATAGAAGAGAATCGTTACCTGGTTTGCCCGGGGCATTGGTGGCGCTTTGATCTGTGGAATGAGGGTCGATGTGAGGCAAGCCATGCGACAATAAATGCGGTTGCTCTCGAACAAGATGGAGCTAAGCCTCGTATACAAGCACCTCAAGTGGCTGCGCTACGGTCGAGAGTAAGAGCTCAGGGAGTACCCCGCTAGGTGAGTGCATGGGCTACGCTAATACGTCCCGTTCATATACTCCGGGCATTTCGCCCTCCAGCCGCACATTCTGCTCCGGCGTGAGATTCTGGAACATACGGGCGGATTTGAAGAGACTTGGGGGCTGTACGAGGAACAAGTCTCTTACGTCAAGGTTTGTTTCCGCGGATAAGCTATGCGCGGTCGCACCGTGTCAGTTCAA
>Ga0209056_10002345_pt1 | contig 20483 bp, 17 predicted proteins | sample GraSoiAngelo_114_FD_185876 | JGI IMG/M metagenome (GOLD analysis project Ga0209056, IMG submission 185876) | Grasslands soil microbial communities from the Angelo Coastal Reserve, California, USA - 14_0903_13_40cm (SPAdes) (version 2) | ecosystem: Environmental > Terrestrial > Soil > Grasslands...
GCCCTCGGCCAGGCGATGGGCGGAAAAGCCGACGTAACGAAGGCCGGACGCCGCAGGCTTCACATCCATGATCCGGCGGCCCTCGCGCGTGCCCTTCACCAGCAGGCTCATGCTCTCTGCCCCTTCTTCGCGCTCTCGTACTCATCCCGCGCGCGCCGCACCTTGTCGCTCGGCGAAGCCTCGGGAACGGCGACTTCCCACCAGCAGCCCCCGTCCTCGGTAGTCCGCCGCGGATCCGTCTCGATGCAGATCACGGACGTCCGATCGGCGGCGCGTGCCCGCGCGAGGCCAGCCTCGAGCTCTCCGATGGTCTTCACGTTCTCGCCGATCGCTCCCATGGACTGGGCGTGCTTGGCGAAGTCGATGGCCGGCGGTCCCGACGGACCCTGTACGCAGTCCTTGAACAGGTTGTTGAACGGCTCGCCGCCGACCTCCTGCTGGAGCCGGTTGATGCAGCCGTACCCGTGATTGTCCTGCACCACGACGATGATCTTCTTGCCGAGCAGGACCGAGGTCGCGATCTCCGAATTGAGCATCAGGTAGCTGCCGTCGCCGACCATCACGATGACCTCGCGGTCCGGATGCGCGAGCTTCACGCCCAGCCCGCCGGCGATCTCGTACCCCATGCAGGAGTAGCCGTACTCCATGTGGTACCCGCCCGGAACGCTCGTACGCCAGAGCTTGTGCAGCTCCGCCGGCAGGGTCCCGCCCGCGTTGACCACGATGTCGTTGGCGGTCGAGCGAGGCGAGGAACGCTGGACGGCGCCGATCACATCCGCGTCGTAGGGCAGGGCGACGTCGCGGCGCGAGGTGAGCGCGGCGACCGCGTCGCGCCAGGCCGCTGCGGCCTTGCGGGCACGGACGGTCCATGCCTCGTCCGCCTTCCAGCCGGAGAGACGTCCAGCGAGCGCTTCGAGCCCGAGCCGTGCGTCGGCCTGCAAGGGCAGGGCATGCCACTTCGTCGCGTCGAAGGCATTGACGTTGAGCCCGACGAGCTTTGCCTGGCCGAACAAGCTGTGCGAACCGGTCGTGAAATCAGACAGCCGGCTGCCGACCGCCATCACGAGATCCGCGTCGCGCGCGAGCTCGTTGGCGCTGGGCGAACCCGTGACCCCGACGGCGCCGAGCTGAAGCGGATGGTCCCAGGACAGCGCGCCCTTTCCGCCTTGCGTCTCGCAAACCGGAATGCCGTGCGCCTCGGCAAAGCGGCGCAGGGTATCGCTCGCGAGGGCGTAGAGCGCGCCGCCTCCGGCGACGATGAGGGGCCGCTTCGCGCGCCGCAGCGCCTCGGCCGCGGCGGCGAGCTCGTCGTCTGCCGGCGGCTGCGCACGGAACCGGACGGTGCGCTGCTCGAACAAGTCCGCCGGGTACTCCCAGGCCATCGTCTGCACGTCCTGCGGCATCGCAAGCGTCACCGGGCCGCAGAGCGCCGCATCCGTCAGCACCTGGAGGGCGCGGGGGAGCGCGACCACGAGCTGCTCGGGGCGAACGATGCGGTCGAAGTAGCGCGACACTGGACGCAGGCAGTCGTTCGCGGTCACCGTGGCATCGTGGAAGTCCTCCACCTGCTGAAGGACCGGGTCCGGGGCGCGGGAGGCAAATACGTCGCCCGGCAGGAAGAGGACGGGGAGCCGGTTGACGTGCGCGGTGGCCGCGGCGGTCACCAGATTCGTCGCGCCGGGGCCGATCGAGGTCGTCGCAGCCATCATGCGCCGGCGCATGTGGGCCTTCCCGAACGCGATCGCGGCGTGCGCCATCCCCTGCTCGTTGTGCGCGCGCAAGGTGGGCAGCGTCTCCCGATGCCGGTACAAGGCCTCGCCCAGGCCCGCGACATTGCCGTGCCCGAAGATCGCGAAGACCCCGCCGAAGAGGGGAGCCGGGCCTTGCGGGGTCTCGACCCGCTGGGAGGCGAGGTAGCGCACCACAGCCTCGGCAGCGGTCAGCCGGATCGTGCTCATGCCGTCGCCTCCTTTCGCCTCTCGCGCGACGAGCGCCAGGCGCGGATGAGCGTTTCGAAGCTCGCCCGCACCCGCGCGATCAGCTCGGCGTCGCCGATCCGGCCCGCGAGCCAGTCGCGGCTCGGCTCCTGCCAGATGGTCCGTCCGACGGCGAATCCGCGGCAGGAATCGGACAGCCCGGCCTCGCGGAAACCCGCGGCGAGCTCCTCGATGGGCGCGTTCAGGCCGAGGACGAGGACGCCGCGGCACCAGGGGTCGCGCCGCGCGACGAGATCGTCCACCTGCTTCCAGCTCTCGCGGCTCATCGGGGCGAGCTTCCACCACTCCGGGTAGATGCCGATCTCGTAGATGCGGTCGAGCGCGCGCGCGATGGTCCGGTCGTCGCAAGGGGGCTCGGTGGGAGGGATCACCTCGAGGAGCAACTCGTGGCCGCTCTCCTGCACGGCGCCGTACAAGGCGCGCAGCTGGGTCTCCTGCTCTGCCCGCAGATCGGCAGGGTCATCGGGATGGAAGCGGACGAGACACTTCACCACGTGATCGCGGGGCCAGCTCGTCAGACGGGTCCCGATCGAGCGGCCACCCTCGAACTGCAGCGGCCGCGAGCCAGGCACTTCCACCGGGCGCCCGACCCACCAGCCGCGCCCGCTGGCGGCGAAGAGAGCATCCTCGCCGTACGTGTCGTCCAGGAGCGCGCCGACGTGTCCCTGCAGCCCCAGGGCCTGCTCCGTCCCGGCGGCGGCGCGCACCAGCAGCCCCTTCAACTCCGGAATGCGCGATTCCGCCGCGCCGGCCTCCTGCGCGAGGTCCTTGAACTGGGCGCGGTGATCGAACGCGAGCACGGCGAGGTCATCCCAGCGCCCGCGCTTGCGGCTCACCCGGTGGAGACGGGCGAGCTGCGCGTCCTGGTCGGGTCGATCGAGGCCGGGCCGGCCCATGAAGTACTCGAGCTCATCCGGCGTGGGCATCGACGCAGAGCATGCGTGCCGCGCCACCACCAGCGCGCCGCAGGCGTTCGCCATCCGCGCCGCCTCGCGCCAGCTCGCGCTGCTGAGCCAGCCCTTGAGGAGCCCGGCCATGAACGCGTCGCCGGCGCCGAGGACGTTCATCACCCTCACCGGGAAGCCGGGAACCACGTGCTCCTCCTCGATGCGGGACGGGACCTCGCCGTCGAACACTGCGGAGCCCCGCGCGCCGAGCTTCACCGCCAGCACCGCGGGCGTGAGCGCGCGAACGGCGCGAAGGGAATCGACCAGGTCCTCGCGGCCGCCGGCGATGCGGAACTCCTCCTCGGTTCCGACGACGACGTCGAAGCGGGGCAGCATCTGCTGCAAGTGCGCGGTGACCCGATCGCTGCGGACGAATCGCTGCTCTCCCGCCGCAGGTTGCGTGAGTCCCCAGAGCACCGGACGGTAGTCGATGTCGAGGACCGTCGCGACGCCGTGGCGGCGGGCACGATCGATCGCGAGCGAGCTCACCCGGTGCACGTGCTCGGTGGAGAGGTGGGTGCCGGTGACCAGGAAGGCCCGGCTGGAGGCGATGAACGGCTCCTCCACGTCCTCGTCGCGCACCGCCATGTCGGCGCAGTCCTGGCGGTAGAAGACGAGCGGAAACGTCTCGCGATCGCGGATGCCGAGCAGGACCAGCGCCGAGAGGCGATCACGATCGATCGATACGTGGGAGACGTCGCATCCCTCGGCGGCGAGGGTCTCGGTGAGAAATCGCCCCATGTGATCGTCGCCGACGCGCGAGGCCATCGCGGTACGGAGCCCCAGCCGGGCGCAGCCGAAGGCGATGTTCGCGGAAGAGCCGCCCAGGTACTTGGCGAAGCTCGCCACATCCTCGAGGCGCGCCCCGAGCTGCTGGGCGTAGAGGTCCACGGCCAGGCGGCCGAGGCAGATGACGTCGAGCGCGCGGCGTTCTGCGGGAGGAGGGGCGGATTGACGCGAAGGACCCATGTGCGGCCTCAGAGCCCGATGTTCCTCAGGTACTCGCGGTTGCGGCGGGCGCTTTCTTTTGGACTTCCCATCCCCGGCAGCACGTCCTGCTCCACCACGATCCAGCCGCGGTAGCCGCGGCGCACGAGCTCGGCGGCGATGCCCTTGAAGTCCACGTCGCCCTTGCCGAGCTCGCAGAAGACGCCGTTCTCGACCGACTTGACGGCATTCCAGCCCTCGCGCCTCGACCGCGTCGCGACCTTCGGGTCGTGGTCCTTGAAGTGGACGTGCCAGATCCGGTCTGCATGCCGCCGGACGCCCTCGACTGCATCGCCTCCTCCGAACCGGCAGTGGCCGGTGTCGAAGCAGAGCCCGAGGACCTCGGGATCGGTCATGGACAAGAACCGGGCAGTCTCCTCCGGGGTCTCCACCCAGGTGCCGATGTGATGGTGGAAGACGGTGCGTAGCCCGGTCTCCTTCTTCACGGTCCGCGCGATCCGATTCGCGCTGTCCGCGAACGTGCGCCACTGCGCCTCGTTCATTCCGTGCTCGGGAAGGATGCGCCCGGCCATGAGCGTGCGCAGGGCATCGGTGTACGGGTCATTGCCGAGGACCACCAGGTTGTCCGGCCCGCCAACCTCGGCCAGCTGGCGCGCGGTGCGCAGCACGTCGGCCTCGTCCGCCCCCAGGCGCGACGGATCGTGCAGGTGGACGCTCACCCAGGAGGCGAGGAGCTTCAGTTGTCGGCTGTCGAGCTCGCGCCGCAGCGCGCGCGGATCGGTGGGCATGAAGCCCCAATCCCCGAGCTCGGTGCCGGCGTAGCCCGCCTCGTGCATCTCGTCGAGCACGCGGGCGTAGCCGCCGCGCTCGCCTTCCACGTTCTCGATCACGCCCCACGAGCAGGGCGCGTTGGCCACCCGGATCATGCGTACCTCCTTATTCCTTCTCGACCGTCTCCCACCGCTTCGACTCCCACGAGCGGATGATCGCCTGCTGCACCCGGGCGACCGCCGCCGCCTCCCGGAAGCCCGGTTCACCCTGCTTGCCCGAGGCGACCGAGGAGAGGAACTCGTACGCCTCGATGACCTTGAGGTCGTCGTACCCGAGGCTGATGCCCGGGCCCGGGTTGAAATGCCGGTGATACGGATGCACGGGCCCGGAGAGGATCGTGGTGTAGCCCTCCTGGGCAAGATCGTCGTCCCGCCGGAACTGCAGCTGCAGCTCGTTCATCCTCTCGAAATTCCACTTCACCGCGCCCTTCGTTCCGTGCAGCTCGAAGGACATGTCGCACTTGGCGCCGTTGATCACCCGGCAGGATTCGAGCAGGCCGCGCGCGCCGTTCTGGAAATGGACCAGGGCGCTCACGTAGTCCTCGTTGGTCACGTCACCCATCGGGCCATCGCTGCGGCCTCTGTCGTAGTGGGTGCCGCTGCCGGGCTGCTGGATGGGCCGCCGCTTGATGAAGATCTCCTGATCGGCCGTGAGCGACTCGATCGGACCGGCCATCATGTGCGCCATGTCGATCGCGTGGGACATGAGATCGCCCAGGGTGCCTAGCCCTTGCGCCTGTTCGAAGCGCCAGGAGAGGAAACCGAGCGGATCGCCGGCGTATCCGTTCAAAAAACGGCCGTGATAGTGCGTGAGCTTCCCGAGCTTGCCTTCGGCGACGAGCTTGCGCGCGTACTGCACCAGCGGCGCCCACCGGTAGTTGTAGCCGACGAAGGTGACCGTTCCGGCCTTGCGCGCGGCGGCGTAGCTCTCCAAGGTCTCCCGAGGCTCGCGGCCGACCGGCTTCTCGCAGAGGACGTGCTTTCCCGCCTGGAGCGCGGCCCGATTGACTTCAAGATGTATGCCGTTCGGCGCGGCGACGTTCACCACCTTGACCTCGGGATCGGCGATCACCTGGCGCCAGTCGGTGGTGAAACGCTGGAACCCGAAACGCAGCTGCGCGCCGCGCGCCCTCTCCTCCACGCCGTCGGCGCAGATCACCAGCTTCGGGATCAGTCCGCTGCCGGCGAACCGATCCGGGATCGAGCGATAGGAGCGGCTGTGGACCTCGCCCATCCACCCCATCCCGATGATGCCGACGCCGAACACCTGGGCCATTCGTCAAACCTCCGTCAAGCGCGATAGGTCGAGGGTGGCGTTCACCCAGGCTCCGTCGCTGAGATGCGAGTCGACCACCGCGTCCACGAACTTCACCCCGAGAACGCCGTCTTCGACCGTGGGAAAGAGATTGAGCCGGTCGACCGCGATGCCGTCCCTGCGCGCGAGCACTGCATCGGCGGCATCGGTGTAGACGTTGGCGAACGCCTCGAGGAACCCCTCGGGATGTCCGGGCCAGAGCCGCGACGACCGCTGCGCGCTCGCCGAGAGATAGCCGCAGCCGCGCGAGAGCACCCGATGTGGACCGTCCACCGGTCGCAGCACGAGCTGCTCCGGCTGCTCCTGGATCCACTCCAGGCTCGCTTTCTCGCCGAAGACGCGGATGCGCTGGCCGTGGAGGTTTCCGGTCGCCGCCATGCTCACCCACATCAGTCCGCGCGCGCCGTTGGTGAGGCGCAGCTTCACGTGCGCGTTGTCGTCCGCCTTCCGGCCGGGGACCAGCGTGGAGAGCTCGGCCGAGACGTGCGTCACCTCCAGGCCGGTGATGAAGCGGGCGAGGTGATGGGCGTGCGTTCCGATGTCGCCAACCACCGCCGACTTCCCGGCGAGGCTGGGCGTCATCCGCCAGGCGGCCTGCTTGTGCCCGCTCGCTTCCAGGAGCGTCGAGGCCCAGCCAGAGGCGTGCTCTACCTGGACCAGGCGGACCGCGCCCAGCTCGCCCGAGCGGACCACGTGCTCGCCGATGGCCAGCTTGGTGATCGAGCTCTCCGGCCCCGGCCGCTCGCCCCGCAAGGCAGCGGTGCGCACGCGGTAGCCGAGCGGACCATCTCGCGCGCCTCCCGCACCATCGGATAGCCGGTGTAGTTGTAGGTGACGGCGAACACCAGCCTGGTCCGGCGCGCGAGCCGCAACAGATCGAGGGCGTCCTCGAGCTCCGTGGTGAGCGGCTTGTCGCAGATGACGTCGACGCCAAGCTCGAGGAAGGCCCGCGCGATCGGGTGATGGCTCGCGTTTGGCGTCATGATCGCCACCACCTCGATGCCGTCCTTGCGCGCCGGCTCGCGCTCGGCCATCTCCTCCCAGCTGCCGTACCGGCGTTCGGGCTCGATCTCGAGGGAGGCGGCGAAGTCGCGGCTCCGTCTGGCGTCGGTGGCAAAGACGCCCGCCACCAGCGCATAACGTCCGTCGAAGGCGGCGGCGCGGCGGTGGGTATCCCCGATGTTCGAGCCGGGTCCGCCGCCGACCATGCCGAGGCGGAGCTTGCGGCGCGCGGGCGTCATACCCGGACCCCGAACTCCGCCATCAGCTTCTGCATCTCCAGGCCGCCCGCCATCATGTCGAGCACCTGATCGCGCTGGATCTCTCCCTTGCGGAAGGTCCCCATGGACCGGCCGCGGTTGAGGAGGGTGAACGAATCGCCGACCGGGTAGGCGTGATGCACGTTGTGGGTGATGAAGATGACGGAGATGCCTTTCTCGCGGGCGCGGGCGATCAAGCGGAGCACGTTCGCGCTCTGCCGGACACCGAGCGCGGCCGTGGGCTCGTCGAGGATCAACACGCGCGCGCCAAAGTGGATCGCGCGGGCGATCGCGAGGCACTGCCGCTCCCCGCCCGACATCGTCCCCACGGCTTGCTCTGCGTCGCGGACCTTGATCCCCATGTCCGCCAGCTTCGCGCAGGCGATCTCCTCCGCCTTCTCGCGGTGGAAGATGCGGAACACGCCGCCGATGCGGCGGATGGGCTCGCGCCCCATGAAGAAATTGCGCGCCACGCTCATGAGCGGGACGAGCGCGAGGTCCTGGTAGACGGTGGCGATGCCGCGGTCGAGCGCGTCGCTCGGCGATTTCAAGGCAAGCGGCTCGCCATCGACCTTGAAGACCCCTTCGCTGGGGCGGTGACAGCCGGCGAGGATCTTGATCAGCGTGGACTTGCCGGCGCCGTTGTCGCCGAGCAGGCAATGCACTTCGCCGCGGCGCAGCCGCACCGTCACGTCGCGCAGGGCGATGACGCTGCCGAAGTACTTGGAGACGTTCTCGAGCTCGAGGATGTATTCGGACTTGGGATCCGCCGGCATCGCTATCTCGCCTCCGTCACGCGCTTGCGAACCTGGTTGTTGAAGAGCACCGCGATGAGCAGCATCGCCCCGAGGAACACCCGGAACCAGTCGGAGTTCACGTTCGTATAGGTGATGCCGATCTGGACGACGCCGAAGATGAGCGCGCCGAAGGTGGCCCCGACCACCGAGCCGTACCCGCCGGTGAGCAGCGTGCCGCCGATCACCGCCGCGATGATGGCCTCGAACTCCTTCTGCAGGCCGCGGTCCGCGGCGGCCGAGCCGACGTCGCAGATCTGGAGCATGGCGAAGATCCAGGCGCAGAACGCGGTGAACATGAAGAGGGAGACCTTCACGCGGCGCACCGGAACGCCCACGTTCTTGGCCGCGTTGGCGTCGCCGCCCACCGCGAAGATCCAGTTGCCGAATCGGGTGTGGGTCAGCCGATACGAGGAGGCCACCGCGATGAAGGCCCACCAGAGGATGACCTTGGGGATCCCGCGCACGAGCGGCCTGCCGTCGTCGAGCGTGGTGAGCCACCCGTGGTTGGCGGCCCAGGTGAACAAGTCGTCCGCGAAGGTGCCGGAGAAGAGGAAGCTCGCCACCGGATCCTGGGCGGCGAGGTCGCCGATGCCGCTCACGATGGTGCGGTTGGCGAAGATGATCGAGAGGGCGAGGGTGAGGCCGCGCAGGATGAAAAGGAACCCGAGCGTGACGATGAAGGAGGGGAGCCCGGTCCTGACCACGAGCTGCCCGTTCACCCAGCCGATGAGCAGCGCGCAGGCGAGCGCCGCAAGCATCGCGATCCAGACCGGCACGCCATAGAAGAGCGGCGGGATCGCCGCCATCATTCCGGTGAAGCCGATCATCGACCCGAGCGAGAGATCGAACTCTCCGGCGATCATCAGGAGGCAGGCCCCGGTGGCTACGATGCCGAGATAGGCCGATACCGTCGCCCAATTGATCACTCCGTCGAGCGCGAACATCCCCGAGTCGCTCGCGGTCAGCGCGAACACCACGAAGACGAGGACCGCTCCGGCGATGGAGGCCGACTCGGGACGGCCCATCACCCGGTGGAAGGTCGAGAGCGTGCGGACGCGCTCGTCCGCCGCCGGTTGCGGCGGCGGAGCGCCCGGGGGTGGCGGGACGATCTTCGGCGCGGCGGAGCCTCCGTTCGTCTCCTCGGCGCGCTGCGCATCGGCGACGCCGGTCTGGATGGTTTCCGTCGGGCGAGGATCGGGTTGACCGGTCTCCATGTCGTTCCTCTCGTCCAGCGCCGGGTTTCGCCCGGCGCTGGCCCGTTCATGAACCGTGCGGACTGCGCCTCAGCGGTACTTTCCGGCGTACTTCTCCACCTTCGAGATGTTGTCCTTGGTCACGAATCCGGGGCCGGAGCTGATGTGCCTCGGGCCGTACACCGGAGCGAGCCCGTACTCGTCGAAGCGCTTCTTCGCCTTCGGGTTGTCCTTGAGCGCCGCCATCACCGTCGGGAGGTCCTTGCTCTTCTTCTCCTTCATGAGAGCCAGCACGGCGACGGGGATGTAGCCCTGCAGATACGGCTGCTGGTCGATGGCGAAGGCGATGGTGCCGTCCTTGATGCCGGCGGAGATCTCGGGCGACAGATCGAAGGTGGCGAAGAAGACCTTGCCCTTCAGCCCCATCTTGTCGACGGCCTTGAGGGTCGGGTGTGCGGAGCTCGGGCCTAGCGTGAGGATGGCTTGCGTGTTGGGATTGTTCCGCAGATAGGCGCTCACCTTGCTCTCGACCGTGGTGGGGTCGTCGCCGGTGTCGATGGTGGAGGCGCGGAAGTCCGCCCCGATCGCTTCGGCGAAGCCCTTGCAGCGGTCGAACGAGGCGGGATTGGTCGCGTAGTGGTTGACGCAGAGGAACGACTTGACCCCCGCTGCCTTGGCGCGTTCTCCCGCTCCCTTGCCCGCGTCGTACTCCGGCTGACCGACGTGCATGATCGCCCCCAGGCTCTCGCTCTGCTTCGTGGTCCCGGAGTTGATGGTGATGAGAGGGATCTTCTTCGCGGTGACCGCCTTGACGGGCTTCTTCAGGACGTCGAAGTCGGCGATGCTGCAGATGACTCCGTTGTAGTTGCGGGCGGCCGCCTGCTCGACGATGCGGGCCATGTCGGCGAGATCGCCGGAGGGCGGGTTGCGGTAGTCGGTGTGGACGCCGAAGTCCTGGTCCGCCTCCTTGATCGCGTTCTTGATCGTGTTCCACCACGAGTCCGAGTCGGGAGCATGGCTCACGAGGACGTAGCGGTCTGCCGCGAGCGCCGGGAGCGCTACGAGGGCGAGGCTGGCAGCGAGGAGCATCCTTCCGGTTCTGTGCATGGGAACCTCTGGGGACAAGGCGGTGAGTCGTTCGAGGCGCGCCGGTCCGCGGCTCCGGGCCGGCGCACGGGTTGGCTGCCGTGCGAAACGCGCACAAGGTACCCGGAGGCGAATCGAAATGCAACTGGGCTTCTAATCGGAGCCGGTAAACGAACCCTATTTCCATCCGCCGCGGGATTCCCTATACTGCCTGCACCGCGTGGCCCATTGACCGCGCGCCGCCCTCTGCCAGGGGAGGAACCTCATGGTCGACATTGCCCTGATCGGCGCCGGTCGCATCGGCAAGATTCACGGCGGAAACCTCGCCCGGCAGGCGGGCATGCGCCTGCGCTATGTGTGCGATGCCGTTCCGCAAGCCGCCAGCGAGCTCGCCGCCAGGCTCGGAGCCGGCGTCGCCACTCTCAATCAGGTCTTCTCCGACGGCGCGGTGCAGGCGGTTGCGATCGCCTCCTCGACCGACACGCATGCCGAGCTGATCCTCCGGGCCGCAGCGGCGCGCAAGGCGATCTTCTGCGAGAAGCCGGTGGATCTGGACCTGGGCCGCGCCCGTGAGGTCCAGGCCGCGGTGGCGACGGCTCGCGTGCCCTGCCTGATCGGGTTCCAGCGCCGCTACGATCCGACCTTCGCCGCCCTCAAGCGCCGGCTCGACGCCGGCGAGATCGGCGAGGTCGAGCTCTTGTCCATCACCAGCCGCGACCCGGCCCCGCCGCCGATCGCGTACATCGAGCGGTCGGGAGGCATCTTCAAGGACCAGCTCATTCACGACTTCGACGTCTGCCGCTGGATCCTCGGCGACGAGGCGCAGACGGTGTACGCGGCGGCGAGCTGCCTCGTCGATCCGGCGATCGCCAAGGCCGGGGACGTCGATACGACCGCGGTGACGATCCGCACGCGCAAGGGCCGGCTCTGCCAGATCAACACCAGCCGCCGCGCAGCTTACGGCTACGACCAACGATTCGAGGTGCTCGGGTCGGGCGGCATGCTGGCCGCGGGGAATCACCGCCCCACCGAGGTGAGCTGGCACCGGGCCGGTGCGATCTCGGTGGATCCGCCGGAGCCTTTCTTCCTCGAGCGGTACCGGTCGGCATACGCGGAGGAGATGATCCACTTCGCCGCGGTGCTGCGGGGGGAGGCTGCGCCGCGCACCGGCATCGAAGACGGCATCCGGGCGCTGGAGATCGCCGAAGCTGCGACGCGATCGTCGAAGGAGGGACGGGTGGTCGCGATCTGATGCGCTTGCCCGCCTTGAAGCGAAAGGAGAAGCCGCAGATGGCAGTGGCGCCTGGCACCGCAGTCCGCAGCTCGCGGGGATCGCGGCCGCGCTACGCAAACGTGGGCGCGTTTCTCGCGACCGTCGCGGCCGGGTACGAGTCACTGCCGAAGCAGCTCCGCGCCATCGCCAGGTACGTGGAGACGAACCGCGCCCGCATGGTCGTCACCCGCATCACGGACGTCGCCGCCGCCTGCGCCGTGCAGCCCTCCGCGGTCACGCGCTTCGCGCAGCGGTTCGGGTTCTCCGGTTACAGCGAGCTGCAGGCGCTCTTCCGCAAGGCCTTCAGCGACGGCGCAGCGCCGGGCGCCAGCTACACGGAGAGGATCCGCACGATGATGGCGGAGGGTGAGCTCCAGACCAGTCCGGGAGGGATCACCCGCCAGCTGCTGCTCGCGAACCAGGGAGCGCTCGAGGAGTGCGCGCTGCACCTCGACGACTCGACCCTCGCGCGCGCCGTCTCCCTGCTCCATGATGCGGAGCACATCTACGTGGTCGGCGTCCGCCGCTCGTTGCCCGCAGCGGTCTACCTCACGTACCTGCTCGAGCACACCGCCAAGCGCGTCCAGCTCGTCTCCGGCCTCGGAGGTACCTTCGCCGGCCAGATGCGCGCCATAGGCAAGAAGGATCTCCTGGTAGCGGTGAGCTTCGCGCCATACGGCAAGGAGACCCGCTTCTGCGTGCGCGTGGCCGAGGCGCGCGGCGCGCGCGTCCTCTCGCTCACCGACAGCGCCATGAGCCCCATCGCCCGGGCCGCCACGGTCACGCTTCTGGTGAAGGAGGCGAGCGCATTCTCCTTCCGCTCGCTCACCAACACGATGTGCCTTTCCCAGGGCCTCTTCATCGCCCTCGCTTCGCGGCTCGAGCTGGATCTCGATCAGACCGTCGATCAGGGGGCGATCGACTGACCCTTCTCTCGCGCAACGCACTGCAAGCTCCCGTCGGGCCAACCACCGCTTCACGGAGGGACCACACCATGACGCACGCCTTCACCCGCACGCTGCTCGTCTTCCTCGTCGCCGTTCTCGGGCTGCCGGCCACCTCGCGCGCCCAGGAGGGCAAGAAGTACAAGTTCGTCGTCATCACCCACGCGACCGCCGTCCCCTTCTTCGTGCCGGTCCGGAAAGGGGCCGAGGACGCCGGCAAGTTCCTCGGAGCCGAGGTGGTCTATACCGGGCCGGCGGGATTCGACATCCAGCGCCAGGTGGAGTTCATGAAGTCGGCCATCGCCCAGAACGTCGACGGCATCGCCTGCACGCTCCCCGATCCGACCGCCTTCAACGACGTGGTCGCGGAGGCGCGCTCGAAGGGCATTCCGGTCATCGCCATCAACGCCGACGCGCCGAAGTCGCAGCGCATGGCTTACATCGGCCAGGGCAACTACGAGGCGGGCAGGTCGATGGGTCAGCAGATCGTGAAGCTGATCCCCGGAGGCGGGGACGTCATCCTCGCCTTGCATACGGCCGGCGCCCAGAACCTCGAAGAGCGGATCAAGGGCGTCAAGGACGTCCTCGACGCGACCAAGAAGTTCAAGTACCGGGTGGTCGCCACCGGCACCGATCTGGTGAAGGCGGAGGCCCTCCTCGGCGCGGCGCTGCAGGCGAACAAGAACGTGAAGGGGATGTTCGGCGTCGAGGACGTGACCGGAATCGCCATCGCCCACATCATCGAGCGGCAGAAGCTCAAGGGGAAGGTGTTCGGCGGGGGGTTCGATCTGGTGGCCGAGATCCTCGACGCCATCGAGGCGGGCAACATGCAGTTCACCATCGATCAGCAGCCCTACATGCAGGGGTTCCAGGGTGTGATGGAGCTGTATCTCAGCAAGGCGTTCGCCATCACTCCGGCCGACATCAACACCGGCATTGCCCCGGTCACCTCGGACATCGTGAAATCGGTGAAGGCGCTCGCGGCCAAGGGATACCGATAGGACGGCTGTCGCGCGACGATGGGCGAAACTCCTTTCCTGCAGGTCGATGCCGTATCGAAGAGCTTCGGCCCCACCCGCGCGCTCAGGGCCGTCTCGCTGGGCGTGGACCGGGGGACCATCCTCGGCCTCGCAGGCGAGAACGGCGCCGGGAAGTCCACGCTCATCAAGATCCTCTGCGGAGTGCACCGGCCGGACGCGGGCAAGGTGCTCCTCGCGGGAAATCCGCATCACCCGCGCGATCCCGCCGAGGCGGAGGCGGCGGGGATCAGCGTCTTCCATCAGGAGATCCCGATCTGCCCGGATCTCTCCATCGCGGCGAACGTGTTTCTCGGCCCGGCGATGCCGCGGCGGGGGATCGCGCCCGATTGGAAGGCGATGGAGCGGCGCTGTGTGGAGCTCTACGCCACGCTGCTCGGCGAGGACATCGACCCCCGGCGCCTGATCCGGACCTGCACCGCAGCGGAGAAGCAGCTGGCCCTGCTGGTGCGCGTCCTCTCCCGCAACGCGCGTCTCATCATCCTCGACGAGCCCACCACCGCGCTCACTCCTCCCGAGGTGGAGCGGCTCTTCGTCATCATCCGGCGTCTGCGAGGGCAGGGGATCACCTTCATGTTCGTGAGCCACATGCTCGAGGAACTGACCCAGCTCTGCGATGCGATCGCCATCTTCCGGGACGGGCAGAACGTCGGAAGGCTCGAGCGCGATGAGTTCGATGCCGCGCGAGTTTCGGAGCTGATCGCCGGCCGCACCCTCCGGCGGCTCGGCGCCCAGAGCCCCGCCCGCCAGGGGACGCCCCGGCTGGAGGTGAAGGCGCTCTCGCGCCCGGGGGCGTTCGAGGACGTCTCCTTCCGGGTCCAGCCGGGGGAGATTCTCGGGCTCGCGGGCCTCCAGGGTTCGGGCCGTGCCGCCCTCGTCAAGAGCCTCTTCGGCGCGCCCCCTGCCGCCCGGGGCGAGATCCGGGTCGATGGTACAGCCGTAGCGATCGGACGGCCGCAAGACGCGATCCGCGCGGGCATCGCGCTGGTGCCGGAGGATCGAAAGACGCTCGGCCTCTTCGACGACATGGACGTGAAGACGAACATCTGCATGGCGGGGCTTTCCGGATGGTCGCCCGGCGGTTTTCTGCGGTTGGGAAACCTCAGGCGAGTTGCCGGCAGGATGCGCGACGACCTCTCCATCAAGGCGGCGAGCGTGGACGCGCCGGTACGGAGCCTCTCCGGCGGAAACCAGCAGAAGGTCCTGATCTCGCGCTGGCTCGCGCTGCGGCCACGAATCCTTCTCCTGCTCGAGCCGACCCGCGGCGTCGACGTCGGCGCCAAGCAGGAGATCGTAGAGCTCGTTCTCGGCCTGGCGCGGGAGGGATGCGCCTGCGTGGTCTCGTCCTCGGAGCTGGAGGAGCTGCTCCAGCTCTCGACGCGGGTGCTGATCATGAATCGCGGCCGCGTGGCGCGCGAGCTCGACGGCGCTGCCGCGACCAAGGATGCGGTGATCCTCGCCGCGACCACCTAGGACGCTCCGGAGACGACCGCATGGATACCGCCATCGCTGCCCGCAGGAGGCTCGGCGCGCTCCAGCGCATCTTCGGGCTCAGGGACTTCGGCGTTCTCGTCGCGGCGGTCCTCATCGCCGTGTTCTTCTCCGCCCTCACGCCGGTCTTTCTCACCTCGTACAACTTGTTCAACATCCTCCGCCAGACCGCGGAGCTGGGGATCATCGCCATGGCGATGACGATCCTCATCGTGGCCGGCGAATTCGATCTCTCGGTGGGAGCCATCTACGCCGTCACTGGCGTGGTCGCCGGGGTCTTGGCGAGCCGCGCCGGGGTGGACATCTGGCTGGCGGCGGCGGCGGGGATCCTGTCGGCACTCGCGCTCGGCGCCTTGAACGCGGTGCTCATCGCCGCGACCCGGATCAATTCCTTCATCGCGACGCTCGCCACCATGATGGTCTATCGCGGCATCGCCATGGTCCTCTCGCAGGGGCAGCCCATCTCCTTCAGGCTCGATTTCTTCATGGACCTGTTCGGCCGCGCCGAGCTCTTCGGGGTGTTGCCGGTCCCGGTGGTGTGGTTCGCCGCCTGGGGCGTCTTCGCGTACGTGCTCCTGCATCGGACGACGTTCGGCGTCCGCGTCTTCGCCACCGGCGACAATCGCGAGGCGGCGGAGCTCGCCGGCATCAAGACGGCGCGGGTGAAGAGCATCGCGTTCCTGCTTACCGCGCTCGCTTCCGGCCTCGCCGCGCTGATCTCGCTCTCGTTCCTCAAGACCGTCACGCCCACCCAGGGCACCGGCCTCGAGCTGGAAGCGATCGCCGCGGCCGTGATCGGCGGCACCGCCATGTCGGGCGGCGTGGGGAGCATCCTGGGAACGTTCCTCGGCACGTTCATCATGGCCGAAGTGCGTACGGGGCTCGTGCTCCTCGGCACGGACGCCTATGTGCAGGACGCCTTCGTCGGGCTGGTCATCGCGCTCGCGGTGATCGTGAACGTGAAGCTCAGCGCCCGGAAGTAGAGCTCATGAAGTAGGCCACCTTCGGTGGCCGCGACTACTTATCCGGATTGGGGACGACGAAGTCGCGCACCAAGGCATCGAGGTCGGCTACCGCGCCGATGAACTGGCGCAGCGTGCGCCGGGCGGCCCCGTAGCCGTCGAACTCTTCCAAGCTGAGCCCGCCCTCGGTATACGCCCGCCGGAAGTCGGGGAACCGCTCCTGCAGCTCGCCGACGATCCCCGGGTCCACCGGATCATCGATGCGCGGAGTGGCTGCGATCCCGCTGGCGTTGATCCGCACCTGCCAGGCGTGGGGCGGCGAGATCACCACGTCGTGCATGTGGTTGCGGAACGCCGCGGAGAGGAGCCGGATGCGGTAGCCGCGCTCCTTGAACAGGCGGTAGGTCTTCTTGAACACCGCCACGCCCGCCCATTCGAAGATGCCGGGATCGACGAGCACCCCCTCCTTCTCGGCCACCTTCTTCATCCAGTCGTCGAGGCGCCCGACCATGATGGTGCAGACCGGCCCCATGTCCGCAACCGGCTTGCCTTCCTTCTCCCGCCGCCGCAGCCCGCGCTCCACGGCTTCCGCCACCGCCACGCATTGCGGAAGCGTGAAGCTCACGGTGGCGTTGATGGAGACTCCGCGGTAGGTCGCCTCCTCGATGGCCGGGATCCCGGCGCGCGTCGCAGGGATCTTCACGATCATGTTCGGCGCCAGCTTGCTGAAGCGCACCGTCTGCTCGAGGATGGCCTCGCTGCTGCGGAAATTGCGCGGGTCGGTCTGGATGGAGAGCCGCCCGTTGCGGCCGCGGTGCTTCTCGAATGCCGGCCGCAGCAGCTCGGCGGCCCGGACCGAGAGCTCCTCGATGAGCTTCCACCCGATCTGGTCCTCGGTCGCAGACGGCATCTCCCGGATCAGCTCGGTGATGCGCGGCTTCCAGGTCGCCATCTCGTCCTTCAGCGCGGTGAGGGCGATCACCGGGTTGCAGGTGGCTCCTACCGCTCCGTGCGAGATGGAGTCAGTCAGCTCCGCGATCGAAGCGGAGTCGTTCCACAGACAGGTGGGCGTGGTCTGCGTCATCTGCTGCAGCGGGCTCTTGTACGCGGTCGCGGCGGAGGTCATGGCGCGCGAAAGGTACCAAGGGAGGGAAGCGGGCGCAACCGCACTTCTAGACCACCGCCACGAACGGAAATGAATTTCTACTGGGGGATCGCGCAGGGGCCGAAAATGCTCAAGCCCTGTTGATCGAGATCGTTCGACCGCCCCGTTGACGGGCTCCCCGGATTGCCGCAAAAGGGGGGCGCAGTCGTCGGCGCCCGTGCGCGTCCGACGGAAGGCCCCGGGGGGGCAGGACACCCCAACGCTCGCGGATCGACGCCGTTTCCAAGGAGGAAACCATGAACACGAAGTGCCGTGCATCCTGTGCCGCCCTGCCGATCCTCGCCCTGCTTGCGGTGGGCGGGGGCGGATCCTCGGCCCGAGCCGAGGAGAAGAAGCCGGTGGTCGGCCTGGTGATGAAATCGCTTGCCAACGAGTTCTTCAAGAGCATGGAGGAAGGCGCCCGCAAGTTCGCCGCGCAGGACGGCACCTTCACCCTGGTGCCGGTCGGCATGAACTCCGAGACCGACATCGACACGCAGATCTCGGCCATGGAAAACTTCATCACCCAGAAGGTCGACCTGATCTGCGTCGCCCCGGCCGACTCGGTGGGGCTCGTCGCCCCGGTGAAGAAGGCGATCAAGGCCGGGATCACCGTCGTCAACTTCGACGTGAAGCTCGACGACAAGGCTCTGACCAAGGCCGGGCTCAAGGATCTGGTCTTCGTCGGCCCCGACAACCGGGAAGGAGCCTATCTGGCGGGCAACGAGCTGGCGAAGAAGCTGGGCAAGGGCGGCAAGATATTCATCATCGAGGGCAACCCTGGAGCCGACAACGCCAAGATGCGCAAGGCCGGGTTCGAGAAGGCGGCCAAGGAGGGCGGGCTCAAGGTGCTGGTCTCGCGCACCGCCCACTGGGAGACCGAGGAGGCCAACACGCTCGTGACCAATCTCTTGACCTCGCATCCGGATGTGCAAGGCATCATGGCCGCGAACGACTCGATGGCGCTCGGCGTGGTGAAGGCGCTCGACGCCGCGGGGAAGTCGGGCAAGGTGCAGGTGGTCGGATTCGACAACATCCCCGCCATCCAGAAGCTGGTGAAGGACGGCAAGGTGCTCGCCACCATCGACCAGTTCGGGCCGGAGATGGCAGCGAACTGCATCAAGACCGGGTTCCGCATGAAGAAGGGAGAGCACCTGAAGGGTTGGATCAAGACTCCCGTCAAGCTGGTCACCGCGACCGACCTGATGTAGCGCTCCGGCGCGGCGGAGGCCGGCCCTCAGGGCTTGCCTCGGCCGCCGCCCCGCGAATAGCCACTTGGTCGACCTCGGCAACGCCGCGCCGCCGGACATCATCGAGTTCCAGGGGACGACGAAGCGGTTCCCCGGGGTGCTCGCATTGGACCGGGTGGACCTTGCGATCCGCCGGGGGGAGGTACACGTCCTCGCCGGCCAGAACGGCGCCGGCAAGTCGACGCTGGTGAAGTTGCTCTGCGGCTTGTACGAGCCGGACCAGGGCGCCATCCTGCTGGAAGGGAAGCCGTACGCTCCGCGGAGCACGGTGGCCGCCATCCGGGCCGGGATCCGGATCGTCTACCAGGAGTTCAATCTCCTCCCCTATCTCACCGTCGCCGAGAACATCTTCTTCGAGCGCCTGCCCCGTCGCGCCGGCCTGGTGGACTTCGCGCGGCTCTTCCGCGACGCCGAGACGATGCTCGCGCAGGTGGGACTGACGATCTCGCCGCGGGCGCGGGTGGAGACGCTCGGTGTAGCGCAGATGCAACTTTTGGAGATCGCCAAAGCGCTTTCCACGCAGAGCAAGGTGCTGATCCTCGACGAGCCGACCGCGACGTTGACCCCACCCGAAATCCACCGGCTGTTCGGGATCATCGCCCGCCTCAAGGCTCGCGGGGTGACCGTCCTCTACATCTCGCATCGGCTTCAGGAGCTGTTCGAGGTGGGCGACCGGATCACGGTCCTGCGTAACGGGCGCAAGGTGGAGACCCTCGCCGCGCGCGACGCCAGCATTCCGCGACTGGTGCGGCTGATGGTGGGCAAGGAGCTGGGCGAAGAGTATCCCTTCCATGCGGAATCGGAGATCGGCGCGGAGATCCTGCGGGTCGAGGAGCTTCAGCCCCGGGGCAAGCCACATGCGGTCTCGTTCGCACTGCACCGCGGCGAGCTTCTCGGCGTCGCGGGACTGGTGGGCTCGGGCCGCACCGAGCTGGTGCGCGCGCTCTTCGGGGCGGACGCGAAGGAGTCAGGGCGCATCTATCGGGACGGAGCTCCGGTGAGCATCCGCCGCCCGCGGGATGCCGTCCGCCACGGCATTTGCTTGCTGACCGAGGACCGCAAGGCGCAAGGGCTGATCCTGCCCATGCCCTGTTATGCCAACGTGACGATCACCGACCTGCGGCGGGTCTCGCACGCCGGTCTGCTCCAGGATGCGGAAGAGCGAAGCGTCACCCGGGAGCTGGTCGAGGAGCTGGACATCAAGACGCCGTCCGTGGACCAGCTCGTCGCCAACCTCTCCGGAGGCAATCAACAGAAAGTGGTGGTCGCGAAGTGGCTCTTCCGCCGCTCCGAGGTGCTCATCTTCGACGAGCCGACGCGCGGGATCGACGTCGGCGCCCGCTTCGAGATCTACCAGCTCCTCTGGCGGCTGGCGGCGGCGGGCAAGGGCATCCTCATCGTCTCCTCGGACCTTCCCGAGCTGATGGGCATCTGCCACCGGATCCTGGTCTTCTCGAACGGGAGGATCACGGGCGACCTGCCGCGCACCGAGTTCAGCCAGGAGCGGATCCTTTCCGGCGCCTACCAAGAGTACGTGCAGGGAAAGTCCCAGGCCGGCTCCACCATGGGTACCGGTCCGGCCTGAGGAGCCGCATGCGCGCCAAGCAGATCCTCTACCTGCTCCTGCGCGAGGCCGGCATCGGGCTGGCCCTCGTCATCATGGTCGTCGCGTTCTCGGCGGCGGCGCCCCGCTTCGCCTCGATGGCGAACGTCACCAACATCCTCACGCAGATCAGCATCAACACCGTCATCTCCGTGGGCATGACGTTCGTCATCCTCCTCGGCGGAATCGACCTTTCGGTCGGCTCTGTGCTGGCGCTGGCCACGATCGTGGGCGGCATGATCATCACCAACGAGAGCCTCTCGCCCGGGACCGCGATGCTCCTCTCGGTTCTCGGCAGCTTCCTCACCGGCTGCCTCTGCGGCGTGTTCAACGGGGTGGTCTGCGAGCGCTGGAAGATCCACTCCTTCATCGTCACGCTGGGGATGCTGAACATCGCCCGCGGAGCC
>Ga0209056_10002352_pt1 | contig 20440 bp, 14 predicted proteins | sample GraSoiAngelo_114_FD_185876 | JGI IMG/M metagenome (GOLD analysis project Ga0209056, IMG submission 185876) | Grasslands soil microbial communities from the Angelo Coastal Reserve, California, USA - 14_0903_13_40cm (SPAdes) (version 2) | ecosystem: Environmental > Terrestrial > Soil > Grasslands...
GGGAACGGAGGCGGCGCTGAGCAAGCTGGCGGAGGAACTCGGCGCGCCGCGCGACGAGCTCGCGTTGGAGTTGAAGCGGCGGCGAGCGGGGGCTTAGGAGCTTAGGCTTTCGCGGCCTTCGCCTTTTCCTCGCAGGCCCTGCAGCGAGTCACGCCGCGGAATGTGCAGATCAGACAGATGAAGGTACCGCAGTCCGCGCAGGGATAGCCTTCCGACGCCCGCTCTTCATTTCCGCAGGAGCGGCATCGCATCCCGTCATGTTCCTTGAGTTTGGGCTTTTCCATAGCCCTAATCTGATCTCCCCCGCCGCACCAAGCCACCCGTGCCCCGAGTTACATGTGGAAACAAAACGCGTGGAACAGGTTTAGAAGGGGAGAGAAGCGGGGGGGGGGTCGTTATGGGAGTCCTCTTTGTCTGCCCAAATTGCAACAAACCTGTCGACCCGATCTCGGCTAACGCGACGATGAGTGCGACCACCAAGCGGTGGCAGCACAGGGACTGCTCGGCCGAACCCGCCAGAAGAGAACAGTCAGCCTCATGGCCCCAGGTTGAGCGACGTCGAAGGCCACGACGCTCGTGGTCTTAGAGGTTTAGGCTGTACGCTTTGATCTTGTTGATCAGGGTCGCGCGCGAAATCCCGAGTTCGATCGCGGCCCGCGTGCGGTTCCCGCCGTGATGCCGCAGTGTGCGCTCGATATGCTGCCGCTCCACCTCCGACAGCGACTGCGCCAGGTAGCGCCGGTCGGTCGTGGCGCGCTGCCGCAGATCGGGCGGCAGCTGCTCGATGCCGATCACCGCCTGGCCGCGTCCCAGAATCATCGATCGCTCGAGCACGTTGCGCATTTCACGCACGTTACCCGGCCACGCCGCCGATAACAGGCGATCCAATACGTCCGTGCTGCATTCGCTCGGACAACCCGGCAGCTGCGTCTTGAGATCGCTGATCATCCGCCTGATCAGGTCGAGCCGATCCTCCCGCGAGCGCTCGCGCACCGGTGGGAGCACGAGCGGCATGACGTTCAACCGGTAGTACAGATCTTCGCGGAACCGCCCCCCCTCGACCTCTTTCACGAGGTCGCGGTTCGTCGCCGCAATCAGGCGGACATCCACACTCAGCTCGCGGGTGCCGCCCAGCCGGCGAAACGTTTTTGTCTCCAACACCTTGAGCAGCTTGGGTTGCAGGTCCGGCGTGAGCTCGCCGATCTCGTCCAGGAAGATCGTACCGTGATCGGCCAGCTCGAACAGACCGATCTTCCGTTCTTTCGCGTCGGTGTACGCACCCTTTTCGTGACCGAACAATTCAGAATCGAGGAACGTCGCCGACAGGCCGGCGCAGTTCACCTCCACGAACGGACCGCCCGAACGCGGAGAGAGATTGTGGATCACGCGCGCGACCCACCCCTTCCCCGTCCCGCTCTCGCCCTGCAACAACACGGTGGATCGCTCGCTCGCCGCCAGCAGCTCGATCTGGCGCGCCAGCTCCCGCATCGCGGGTGAGACGCCCAGCGAGCCGCTGCCCTCGGCCTCGTGATCGAGCGCCCTGAGCCGGGCGTTTTGCCGCGACAGCCGCACCTTCTCGGCCACGCGCGCGATCGCGGCCGCCAGATGCGTCATGTCGACGGGCTTGGTGAGAAAGTTCTCGGCGCCGAGCTGCATCGCTTTGACGGCGGTCTCGATGTCGCCCTGGCCGGTCAGCAGAATCACCGCCGCACCTTCCCCCCGCAGCCGCTCCAGCACGACGAGCCCGCTCGAGTCGGGGAGATGCAGGTCGAGGAGCACCACGTCGGGACGCACGCGGTGGAACGTCTCCATCGCCTGCTCGCCGGTGCCGTCGCGCCAGACCTCGTAGCCGATGCGCTCGAAGTAGTCGCCGATGGCGCGCAGCACGCTCGCGTCATCGTCCACGAGCAGCAGCGTATCAGCCATGATGAGCCTTGAATGCGGGTCCGACCAACACCGTGAGCGCCCCGGGCAGCAGCTGCGCCTCGAACGGCGTCTCGCCCGTCACCTCACCGTCGAGCTGCACCGGCCGCGGCGCATCATCCGGCACCTCGACGCGAACCGAGCGGCCACGCGCCCACCAGACGCGCCGTCCCTTCCCCTCGCGCTTGCCGTTCCCGAGCAGCAGCTCGATGACCGCGCTCGCGCCCTGAAATGCGCCATCTGCTTCGAGCGCGACGATGTCCAGCCAACCGTCATCGGGTGCGAGATTGGCACGCAGATTGAGAAACCCCGGAGGCAGCTTGCCGCAGTTGAGCACCAGGAGCATGGCCGCGCGGATTTCGTGCAGGGTGTCGTCCACGGTGACCCGATGCGGGGCACTGCGCACCGAGGGCAGCGCGAGCGCGGCCCGCGCCAGGTAAGCACCGAGCTTCCAGCGGCGCTTCTCCTGACGGCCGGTCGCCGCCATCAATGCGGCGTCGAATCCGGTTCCCGCGGCGACGGCGAAATAGTGCGCGCCGTCCGCTCGCTGCACGACGCCCAGATCGATCGCTTGCGCGCGCGCCTTGAGCAACGCCCGCGCCGCCCCGGTCGTCCCGCGCGGCAGCCGCAGGTTGCCCGCGAGCACGTTCCCGGTGCCGCCGGGCACGACGCCAAGTGCGATTCCCGACCCCGCGATTCCGGCGGCGACCTGCATCGCGGTCCCGTCGCCGCCATGGCTCACCAGGACGTCGAATCCCTCGCCGAGCGACTCCTCGGCGATGCGCCGGGCGTCCCCGTGACCGGTGATGGTGCGCAGATCCACGTTCCAGCCACCACGGCCGAGGATCTGCAGGATCGCCGTGACGGCCCGGGCGTCGGCGCGCGCCGCGAAGGGATTGGTGATCAGCAGCGCGCGGGTCACCTAGTAGCGCCGCTCCCAGAACACGTCGAAGCCCACCTGGCGCGGTACGGTCGTCGTGTTGAGGTCGGGGTCGCCGACGGCGCAGCTGCGCAACGGCTCGAAGCTCGCCTCGGTGCGCCACTCGGGACTGAACCGGAACTGCAGGGTGGCCCCGAGGCTGTTCGCGAACCGCGACGTCTGGCGGCTGCGCTGGCAGAAGCCCGCGTTGAGCACGAGGAATGTCTTCGCGCCGATCGCCCATCCCGCTGCGAGCTGCGCGCCGGAGAGCGGGTTCGTCGGATCGCCGGGCCGAATCTCGAAGTAATCGAGCGGCACGCCCAGATCCGACACCACCGTCCGCTCCAGCTCCCCCGCGAGCAGCGAAGCCGCAACGCCGCGGACGTAGGCGCCCTGCCCGCCGCTCAGCTCGAACGACGGCTTGCCGCTGATCAGATACGAGAGCAGCTCGGCCTGCGAGTAGTCCCCGTGCTCTGCCTCGAGCCGCAGGCGCGGCAGCCGCAATGTGCCCCCGATGTGCGCGAGGACCGTGATCTCGGGCGGCTGCCCCGGCCCCGGCAGCGGATGCACCACGTGGCTCGCTTCGATGTCGAGCGCCGCATCGAGATCGGGCGTGCCGAAGTACTGCACCGTCCCGCGCCTGACGACGAACTCGCGCGTCACCGGCCCGATGATCAGCCGGTACGTGCCGCGCGGCGCCTGCAGCGCGCCGCTCAGGATGTAGTTGTTCCGCACTCTGTTGACCGTGACCGAGCCGGACAGCTGGATGTTCGCTTCGTTCGACCGCAGCCACACATCCTCGCCCATCGTGAGCTGCAGGTTCCTGACCTGCAAGCTGTCGAAGAAGAGGCTCTGGAACTCCGGACCGAGCCGCTGCGTGCGGATCAGTGATGTGTCGATGAGGTCCTGGACCCATGGCTCGTCGAGGTTCACGACGCGCTTGTTCACGAGATCTGCGAAGTGCAGCACGCCCTCCGTGACGGTGCCGCTCCCCGTGAGCGTCGCGCCGAACACGGGGCCCGTCAGGGCCACGCGACCGCTCGCGGTAAGGGCGAGATAGCCGCGCAAATCCAGCGCCTTGAACTCGGACGTCGTGATGTTCAGCGCGAGCACCGGCTTGGTGAGCCGCTCGAGCCGCATGAACCCGGTCAGCTCCGCGTGGCCGCGTTCACTCGTCGCGATGATGCTGTCCACGCGGATCGTGTCGCCCCGCAGCGACAGGCTGCCGTTCAGATTGGTGTAGCGCACACTCAGCGCGGGGATCGTGGCGGCCGCATGGCCGATCTCGAGCCCGCCGCGCAACCGCGGCGCCTCCCACGTGCCGCCGATGCCGAGGTCGGCGGTGAACACACCTTCGACTTGCTGCACGCTCGTGGTGACCGCCGCCAGCACGCCGAGATCGACGCTGTCGGCGCGCGCCTGCACGGAGAGTGTGTCCGGCAGTTGGCGATTGGCGACCGGAACGAGCGCCAGGTCCAGCGGAAGGTGAGCCGTGACGTTCAAGACCTGCTGGCCGGAGCGCCACAGGTGCACCTCACCGTTCAGCCTGCGGCTGCGATAGTCGACGATCCCGTCCATGAAGGGCGCGCGGAACGAGCCGAAGGACGCGTTCGAGAATGCGAACGACCCGCTGTACAACGGGTTCGCGCGCGTGCCGCCGGCGGCCACCGTGGCCGTGACGGCGCCCGCGACGCCCAACGTGTCGGTCTCCATGAGCGCGTAGATGCCGGTGAGCGGGAAGTTGTCCAGCGACACACGGGCGTTGATCGGACCCCGGCTCGGCACATCGCCGCTTACGGTGAGGCGACCCGGACCAGCGGAACTCTTGAGCGACGCCGAATCCACGTGCAGTACGGAATCCCCGAACGCGAGCGCCGTCGGACGTTCGAGGAACCACACGCCGCTCGGCAGCAGCACGGCGAGCGAGTCCACTGCCGCGTGCTGCATCCCGCTGCCGCCTGGCCGAGCGTAGCGGCCGCCCGCCAGGAACGCGCCCAGGTCACCGACGCGCGAGCGCGCAAACCAGGTGAGCGAGTCACGCGTGCCGCGCGCATGGGCCGCGGCGGCGCCGAACCCGAGCCGTCCATAGCCGAGCGAATCGATGTTCGCGTCGATATCGAAGCGCGGGACGGGCCCCGGCTGATACGCCATCGTGCCCTCGCCCTTCGGCATCCGCCACCCACGCCACTGCAGATCCAGGACGTGCGCGTCGCTGCCGATGGACAGCGAGTCGAGCGCGCCGTCCAGCGTCAGCCTCACTCGGGCGGAGCCCTTGAGTTTGGCCTCGCTCGACGCGGTGGCCACGTTGGGGCCGGCGAACCACGTCACGAGTGAATCGAGCACGCTGAGGCTGTCGGCGTCGAAATCGAATGCCAGCGTGCCGTGGTCGGGCCGGTGCCATCCCAGGGATCCGCGGCCGCTGGTAAACAACCCCGGCTGCTGCAGCCGTAACGAATCCACATGCAACAGCCCGTCCGCGAACCGCACCTTGGTCGCGCCGCTGTCGATGATCGTGCCGGCGAAAAACGACGGGGCCAGCATGACCGAGAGCTGCCCGATGGGTTTCGTGACGCTGTCCGCTTCGACTGTGCCGGTGGCGGTGAACGTGAGCCGTGACGGCGGCGCGCCGGCGCGGGACAGCCAGCGCTGCAAGTTGAGGTCTTGAGCGCGCAGCGTGAATCCGCGGGCTCCGAATCCGGGATGCGCGTTCCGCGCGCCGAGCAGCAGCGTCCCGTCGCCGCGGACCGCGCCACCGCCGCCCAGCATCGCGAGATCGGCATGCGTCTCGACGCCGGTGAGGTCGCCATTCATGCGGATCGTACCGGCGAGCGTGCCCCGCAGCGGGAATGCAGCGATCCGGCCCGTCAGGCCGTCGAGCGACAGCGAATCGGCGCGCACGTCGGCGAACACGCCCAACACGTCGGTGCGGACATCGAGCCCCACAACGCCGCGGATGACGCTCGCGGGCCGATCGGCGTCATGATGCCGCAGCGTTCCGCTGAACATCGCATTCTTGAGCGTGCCCGTGAGCGTGCCGGCGGCGTCGAGCTCGCCCTGGAGATTGAAGCCCGGCACCAGCCGCCGCACCGTGCCGATATCGATGCGGCCCGCCTCCACGGCGAACGGCTGAAACGCGAGGTTTCTGCCGGCGAGATTGATTTCTCCCTTCCCCTGGATCTGGGATTCCGGCCATCCGGAGACGAGCGAATCACGGAACGACCAGACCGTCTCGATCTTCAGCGCGCTCATCGGGCCGTCGACGATCGTCTGTCCGGTCAGTCGCCCGTAGAACGGCAGCGAGTCGATGTAGGCGCGCGCGAAATCGAGGGAGAGATCGTGCGCGACCAGATCGCCCTGCCGCAGCGCCACGAGTCCCGAGTCGGCGGCGCTGAACGCGGTGACGTGTCCGGTGAGCCGGCCCTGACCGAACGTGAGGTCGAGCGGCCGCAGTTGAATCTCGAGCACCCGGCCCCCATGCGAGGCGAGCGTCACGCCGCCGTGCAGCACCGCGTTCCCGGGAAAGCGCGGGTCGAGAAAGCGGATGTCGGTCAGCGTCGCCGAGTCGGCCCGCATGACAAGATTCCAGAGCAGCGTGTCGCGCGGCCATTGGACCGTACCGCGCGCGCTGAACTGGGTGCCGGGGAAGCGCAGGCGCGACAGATCGACGTCGAGCGTGCGGCCGTCGATCGTTACCCGGCCGACCACATCGGCGATGGACAACTTCGGATCGCTGCTCTCGGTCGCGAGCCGCAGCACGTCGATGCGGATGCCCTTTTCGCGCGGCGCCTGGATGCGCAGCGCCGCGAGCCGGGCGTTGAGATGCTCGAACCGGCGGACGCGGTAGCGACCGTCCTCGCCGGAATTCTCGATCTCTTCGTTGGCGCTCCTCCCGTCGCCGTGCTTTTGCAGCCGCAGCGTAAGCGAGCCGTCCTGGATCTGCACGTTGCGGAGGAGAATCAGCGAGCGCGGTCCGGCGGGACCGAGCGGCTTCACCGTGACGGTGTCTTTTTCACCGAGGCGCAGCAGCTCGTCAAAGTTCGTCCTGCCGTTGGCGTGCTGTACGATGTTGATGACCGGTCGGTCGAGCCGCACTTCCATGAACACGACGCGGCCCGCCGCGAAGTCGATCGGGTTGTAGCCCAGCTCAGCATGCGGCAGGAAGGCGACCAGCGTAGAATCGGGATCGAGGAACCGCACATCGGTAAGCACGACGCCGGTGAGCAGCGACCCGCGCACCTCGCCCACCTCGATCGAGCCGTTTACCGCGCCTTCGACCACCGTGCTGGCCACGCGCGCGAGCAGCGTGCGGCCCGCGTGGGTCCCGACCAGCGCGTTGAGCGCACCGAGGAAGCAGGCGAGCAGCCCCACCAGGGACCAGAGCGCGACACCCAGGGAGCGACGCATCTAGAACGCCTGTCCCACGGCGAACTGCACCACGACCTTTTGCCAGAACGTCTTGGGGGCTCGCACGGGCGGGTACGAGGGGCGGATCTGCGTGATCGTGCTGGCCGTATCGCTCGTCTGGTACAGCAGCGGCCCGCGCTCGGTCGGATAACCGTTGTAGGCGGCGTCGATGCGCACCGGCCCCAGGGGCGTGCTGAAGCGGACACCGACGCCGGGCGTCACCCGCATGCCGCGGAGCGAGACGATTTCCTCGCCGCGCTCCCAGACCTGGCCGGCATCGACGAACACGCCGAGGCGCATCCGCGAAGCCAGGATCGGCGATGGCAGCCGGAGCTCGGCGCTGAGAATGATGGCGGTGTTCCCGCCCGTCGGCCGCGTCTGCACGGTGCGGAATACCTTCTCGCCGCCCGCACGCCTGGTTGCGGCCGTATCGACAGCCGCCGGCGAAATCGTATCGGCGCCGACCAGGACGTAAACGCGCGGTCCCAGCTCGTTCCGCCCGTAGCCGCGCACGGAGTTCGGCCCACCACCGTAGAAGCGCTGATCGGGCGGAACATACCCCACCTTCTGACCCCCCAGCTGGATGTTGCGCGGCAGGATCGTGCCGCCCCGCACCCGCCACGCGAAGACGGTGCGGCGGCTAATCGGATAGTACTTGGCCAGCTCCAGCTCGCCGCGATTGAATTCGTACGTCGGGTCCGAGCCGACGAGCCGCGATGCGTGCAGCAGCGCAATCGTCGAGACGCTGCCCTCGGAGGGGTCCAGAATGTTGTTCACCCGGTCGCCCACGATCGTGACCGTCGCCGCGCCGAACCCGCGCTTGCGCCGCAGAAAGTCCTGGCTCGTGGCATCGCACAGACGGAACAGGCTGCAGTATACGCCCGCGCTCGCCTGCGTCCGTCCGTACGAGTAGCTGTAACCAATCGTCACCGGGAGCCGGCCGCGCGCATTCAGCGTGAGGTCGGCATTCCCGCCGATCGCCTCACGCGTATAGATGTTGAATTCCGAGTGCCGCTCGAGCACGAATCCCAACGATCCGACGTGGGCCCGCGACAGGAAGGCGGGCTGCCGGAGCGTGAGGCCAAGGCTGTAGTTGAGGGTATCGAACGTCCATTTACCCGCGAAGGGGTTGCAGAACTGATCGAACCCGGTCGATCCCTTTGCCGTGCCGCCGAGCTTCGCCACGCGGGCCGAGAGATCGAGTGTCCGTGCCCCGCCCAAAAAGTTGTGCGCCGCCCAGCCGCTCTGCACGCGGAAACACTCCACGCTGCCGTAGCCGCCGCCGAACCGCACCTGGTGACGCGGCCCCTCGAGCAGCTGAATCAACACGCGCACCGTCGAGTCGCCCGGCGTTGTTCGCTGCGGCGGAAGCGAATCGATGAGCGCGACGTTGACCGAGCTGAAGACGCCCATCCCGTACAGATCGCGTTGCGTCTGGTACAGCGCCTCTTGCTTGAACCCCTGACCCGGCCGCACCGACGTGACCCGCCGGACCGTGCCTGTATCCACGTCGTGCAGCCCACGAATCATGACCTCCCCGATGCGCATGCGCGGGCCGGGTTGCGCGTCCAGCTCGACTTCCGCCTTCAGGATTCCCGCCTCCGAATCGAAGTTTCGCAGCACTTCGGCGTAGGGAAATCCGTTGTTGCGCAGCCGCGCGACAATCGTATCGGCGGACGCCTGCATGAGAAAGCGATTGAACGGATCTCCGATTTGCAGCGGCAGGTCGCGTTTCAGTTTCTCGACGTCGAACAGGCCGTCCAGACCTCGCACATCGAGCCGGACCACGCGTACCGGGTCGCCTTCGTGAATCCGGAACGTGGCGTACACGTCTCGCGCCGTGCGCCGCACCGACGTGTCGACGACCGCGTTCATGTAGCCGCTTTGGCGGTAGAGCAGAATCAGGCGGACCACATCGCGCCGGAATTCGACCTCGTTGAAGTAGCGCTTCTCGCCCAACCCGAGCCAGCGCACGAACTGGTTGCGGGCCCACCAGCTCGATTTTGTGGTGGCGATTGCGCTCTCCAGCGTGTAATCATCGAGCGCTCGGTTACCGACGAACGACAGGCCCCGAACTACCCGCTCCGGTTCTTGAGCGGCGAGGACGGTTGTCGCCGCCAAGGCGGCGAGCAACAGGCAGGGTATGACGCGCAATTGACGTAGTTTGCCAATCTCGGCTATGTTGCGACACTTGCTCCGCACTGTCAACCTTTTCGACACCGCGACGAGCGCCCTGTTCCTGTGTTTTCTTGCCGCCTGTCGCGGTCAGCCGGGCGGAGGAGATCAGGCCCGGGGTCTCGTCTACTACGAGACATACGATCCCCGCTCGCTCGACCCGGCGCTCTCCACTGACGTACCTACGGGCGAGATGGTGACGCTGCTGTTTGACGGGCTCACCCAGTTCGACGCCGACGGCCGCCTGCTGCCCGGCTTATCCGACCGCTGGACGGCCGATCGAAAAGGACAAAGGTACGTCTTCCATCTCCGCCCGGGCGTCAACTTTCACGACGGGCATCCCCTCGTCGCCGGCGACGTCAAACGCTCCTTCCTGCGCGTCCTCAACCCGCAGACCCACGGCGGGCGGGTGTGGCCGTTGCTGCCCATCGCGGGAGCGGGCGACTTCGCGGACGGACGCGCGCCCGATGTGCGCGGCATCGAGGTGCTGGGCGATACGGCTGTAGCATTCACCCTGACCGAGCCGCTGGCGATTTTTCCGAAGTTCCTCGCGATGCCCGTTGCCTCGGTCGTGCCGTCGCTGCTTCCCGCCGACATCGGGCAACGTCCCGTGGGCACGGGGCCGTGGCGATTCGTCGCGTGGCAACACGACGACTACCTCCGCTTTGCAAAGAATCCGACCTACTGGGGTGGCGCGCCGCTGAGTGAATCACTCACCGTTCGTATCATTCCCGAGGCGCTCACGCGCGCAGCGGAGTTCCTGGCGGGCCGGATCTCTGTCGTCGAGGTCCCGTTCGGCGAGACGAAGAAATGGGAGCAGGAGCATCCGGACTGGCTGAAGCGCAAGCCGGCGCTCCGCCCTATCTACGTCCCGCTGAACAACCGGCGCGGCCCGTTGCGCGATCCGCGCGTCCGCCAGGCGATCAACCACGCCGTGAACGTCGCCGAAATCTTGCGTACGGTGTGGAATGGCCGCGGCGCCCTGGCTGCGGGTTCGATTCCACCAACGTTGGGCGGCAGTGATCCCTCGCGCCGGCCCTACAGCTACGACACGACCGAAGCACGGCGCTTGCTACGCGCGGCCGGATACCCGAACGGGTTTTCCCTGCAGCTGTGGCGTTCGGGGACGAACGTCGAAATGGGTCGCGTCGCCCAGGCGATTCAGGCGCAGCTCGCCGACCTTGGCATCCAGGTCGAGATCGTGTCGCGCGACGCCTCCAGTATGCGCGAAGCGGTCCGGAAGGGCGACACCGACATGGCGATCACCGACTGGTGGGCCGACTATCCGGATGCCGACAATTTCCTCTACCCGCTGTTTCACAGCGCGAGCGTTGGGCCCGGCGGGAACTACGCCTTCTACAGCGATCGGGTCACCGACTCGCTGATCATGGTGGCGCGCCGCACCGTCGATCAATCGGCGCGCGAGGCGCTGTACGCCCGAATCGACCAGCGCGTCTATGACGCCGCGCCGTGGCTCTACCTCTGGTTTGCCGTTGATCTCTGGGCGGAGCATCCGTCGATCGACGGCTGGGATATCCCGGTGATCTTCAACGGGCAGCGCTGGACCAAGGTTCGTGTTGCGCCTCGTCGGTAGGCGGCTGCTGGCGACGATCCCCACGTTGTTCGGTGTTCTCGTCGTCGCCTTTCTATTGCTGAACGTCGTCCCGGGCGATCCCGTCGCCGAGATGGTGGGCGAACGCGCCGACTCCGCGACGATCGCCCGGCTGCGCGGTGAGCTGCATCTCGACGAGCCGATTCCCGTGCAGTTCGGGCACTACCTCTGGGGCGTCGTGCGGGGCGATCTGGGCCGCTCCTACATCACGCAGCGTCCCGTCCTCGGCGATCTTGCCGAGCGGTTTCCCAAGACGCTGCAGCTCGCCGGCGCCGCCATGCTGCTCGCCGCGGCGTGCGGCATCACGCTGGGCGTGCTCGCGGCGATCCGCCCGGGCGGTTGGGTCGATCGCTTCAGCATGCTCATCGCCTACGTCGGCGTCTCGTTTCCCGTCTATTGGGTCGGGCTGCTGCTGATCCTGTTGTTCGCGGTCGCGTTGCGCTGGCTGCCGCCCTCCGGCTACGGCGGCCTCGCCTTTCTCGTGCTGCCGGCGCTGACGCTCGGCACGCGCTCGATTGCGTTTCTCGCGCGCATGACGCGCGGGGCGATGCTCGACATCCTGCCGTCGGATTTCGTACGCACCGCGCGCGCCAAGGGGCTCAGTGAGCGGCGCGTCATCGGTAGGCACGCGTTTCGGAATGCATTGCTGCCGATCATCACCGTGCTCGGACTCGACGTGGGCAACTATCTGACCGGCAGCATTCTGACGGAGACGATATTCTCGTGGCCTGGGGTTGGCCGGTACGTCCTGCTCGCGATTCAGAAGCGGGATCTGCCGGCGATCCAGGGGAGTATCCTGTTTTTGTCCGTAATCTTTGTGCTGGTCAACCTTCTCGCAGACGTGCTCTATGCGAAAGCTGATCCTCGCGTCGCTTACGATTAGCGCCGCGCTAACTGTTCAGACCGCGGCGCAAAGCCGGGGCGGGGGGGGCTCGCTGCAGCAGCGCCTCACGCGACTCCTCGACCAACCGCCGTTCGACCGGGCGACCTGGAACGTCTTCGCCCAGGACGACCGGGGACGCGTGCTCTTCAATCGCAACGGGGATCGCTTCTCGGTGCCGGCCAGCAATACCAAGCTCGTCGTGTCGGCCGCGGCGACTGTCTTGCTGCCCGCCGACTATCGCGCCCGCTCCAGCGTCTACGCCAACGGCACTATCACCAACGGCGTGCTGCAAGGCGACCTCATTCTGTATGGGCGGGGCGATCCGACCTGGTCACAGCGCTGCTACACGGTCGATACGCTCGCGCCGGGCGGCTGCGACTCGACGTGGACCGCGGTGGACGCGATCGCCGATTCCCTGCGCGCACGCGGGATTCGGCGCGTGACGGGCAGGATCGTCGGCGACGGCTCGTATTTCGATCCCATCCTGACCCATCCGAGCTGGAACTCGTTCGATCTCAACTGGTGGTACGCCGCGCCTGTCTCCGGACTGGGCTTTCACGACAACAGCGTCGATTTCCAGATCACGCCGGGGGCATTCGTCGATGCCCCGCCCGTGATCACGTGGAACCCCGATCTGACCCTGTTCACGTTCGAGAACCGGGCCCGCACGGTGGCAGCCGATTCGTCCACGACGATCGGAGACAACTTCTTCCGCAGACCCGGAACGCTCGACATCTGGGCTGAGGGCACGGTGTCGTTGAGCAGGTCGCCGTGGATCGAGAGCTTCGCACTGCCCGATCCGAATCTGTACGCCGCCCGGGCCCTCGAGATCTCGTTACGGAAGAAGGGTATCTCGGTGGGCGGCGGCGCCGCCAGCACGACCGACTCCATGGTCTACCGCGCGCTGCGGTGCTGCGGCAGTCCCCCCGCGGTCGTGGAATACCGCGGTCGCCCGTTCCCAGACATCGTTTTCCCGGTTCTGAACAGCAGCCAGAACTGGTTCGCCGAGATGCTGCTCAAGGTTCTGGCGCGTGAAGTGGGCGACACCGGGAGCTGGACAAAAGGTCTCGACGTCGAGAAGCGGTTTCTCATCGACTCCGTGAAGATCGACTCGACCGCATTCTCGTTGGAGGACGGCTCGGGGTTGGCCGCGGGCAATCTCGTGACGCCGCACGCCTTCGTGCAGCTGCTGGCCTACATGTACCGCCATCCCAAACGGGCGCCGTTTCTGGCCGGGTTACCGCGTGCCCAACAGCGCGGCTCGCTGCTCCGACGTTTTGCCGGGACGCCGCTCGAGGGGCGTGTGCTCGCAAAAACGGGATCGATCGATCGCGTGAATACACTGTCCGGGTACGTCGAGAGGGCAGATGGGCGTGTGATCACATTTTCGATTCAGGCGAACGCGCATGACGTTCCGACGAGGCAGATGCTGGCGCAAATCGATTCGGTGGTGGTACAGCTGGCGCGGTGAGTAGGGGCGCAGCATGCTGCGCCCCTACTTTTAACGTCAATCGTCCTTCTGTCCGAAGATGGCCATGTTCGAGCTATGGCCCGGCATGAACTTCGCCGACGGGTTCAAGAAATGGACGGCATGATTGACGGCAATGCAGGCCTCGGCGACGCCCGTCGCGATGAGCTTGAGCTTCCCCGGATAGGTCGTGATGTCGCCGGCCGCGTAGATGCCGGGGATGTTGGTTTCCATCGTCGGCGCGACCTTGATGTCGCCCTTCTCGATCTCGAGCCCCCACTCCGCGATCGCTCCCAACGACGAGATGAATCCGAGCTGCGGAATGACACAGTCCATCGGGAGCGTTTCTTCCTCTTTGGTCTTGTTGTTGAAGATCGTGACGCGCTCGATGCGGCTCGAACCCGCGATCTCCTTCAGCTCCCAGAACGTGCGCAGCTGCATCTTGCCCGCGGCCGACAACGCCTGCACCTGATCGACTGTTGCTTGATGGGCGCGGAAGCCGTCGCGCCGGTGGATCATCACGATCGACTTGGCGATGCCCTGGAGGTTGACGGCCCAGTCGAAGGCTGAATCGCCGCCGCCCACGATGAGAATCCGCTTGCCCGCGAACTCTCGCGGGTTCAAGACGCGATCGTGCAGTCCCTTGTCGTTCCACTGATCCACGTCTTTGAGGGGCAGCTTGCGTGGCGTGAACGCGCCGATGCCGCCCGCAATCAACACCGATCGGCCGGGATACTCGTCCTGGTCGGTGACGATCGTAAACAGCGGCTTGCCGTTTTCTTGTGTGCGCTTCAGCCCGATGACTTTCTGGGCAAGATGGACCGGCCCCTTCCACTGCAGGCCCTGCTCGGCCATCCCTTTGACCAGATCCTTCGCGAGAATTTTCGGAAAGCCGGCCACGTCGAAGATGTATTTCTCGGGATAGAGCGCGGTCAGCTGGCCACCCACCTGATCGAGATTGTCGATCAAGCGGTGCGACGCGCCGCGCATGCCGGCGTAGAACGCGGCGAATAGCCCCGTCGGGCCAGCTCCGATGATGGTGATATCTTTCGCGTCTTGCATCGCGCCAACGCTAGCGTGCTTCTCGTCTTGGGTCTACTGGCATGCGCCGCGCAACCGCTCGCGCTCCGTTGCCCCTGAGCATACGTTCCGAACGTGAAGATCTATACGAAGACCGGTGACGCTGGGGAGACGGGCCTGTTCGGCGGCGGACGCGTCCCCAAGAACGACCCCCGGGTGCAGGCGTACGGTGAAGTCGACGAGTTGAATGCGTGGATCGGCTTCGTGGTCGCGATTGATCTGCCGACCTTCGAGTCGAATGTGCTCCAGACTATACAACGCGACCTCTTCACGATCGGCACGGAGCTGGCGACGCCAAAGGCGGCGAAGCTCCGCATCTCACTCGACGAATCGACTGTCAGCGCCCTGGAAAGCGTCATTGACTCGTACGATCCGAAGCTGAAGCCGCTGAAGAACTTCATCCTGTCGGGCGGCGCGCCGAAAGCCGCCGCGCTCCACGTCGCGCGCACGGTCTGCCGGCGCGCGGAGCGATCGGTGGTGACCCTGGCGCACAAGCACCAGATCAACCCGGTGATCATCCATTACCTCAACCGGCTTTCCGATTTGCTGTTCGTGCTCGCCCGAGCCGTGAACATGCAAACCGGCCACGACGACATCCTGTGGTAACGGTCCGCGTCCCGCTCGTCGAACAGCGGGATGCCTCCTACGACATCCTGATCGCCCCGGGTCTCGTCCATCAGCTCGACAAGATCCTGCCACAGTACTGCCCGGCGGCGGCGTACGCGCTGATCTCCGATTCACACGTGGCGAAACTGTATGGAGAAGCGATCGCGAAACAGGTGTCAGGTGTCGGGTGTCAGGTCGAGCTCCTCACGTTCCCTGCCGGAGAATGGAACAAGACGCGCGATACGTGGGCATCGCTGTCAGATCGGATGCTCGCGGCCCGTCTGGGACGCGACTGCGCGGTGATCGCGCTGGGCGGCGGCGTGGTGAACGATGTCGGCGGCTTTGTCGCGGCGACATACCTCCGCGGCGTGCCGCTGGTGCAGGTACCGACCACCCTGCTCGCGATGATCGATTCATCGATCGGCGGCAAGACCGGCGTCGATGTCCCCGCCGGGAAGAACCTGCTCGGGGCATTCCATCAACCGCGCGTGGTCGTCGCCGATCCGGAGCTGCTCGGCTCGCTCTCGAGCGTACAGCTCGCGGCAGGACTCGCCGAAGCCGTGAAGCACGGCGCGATCGCGGACGCGGAGTACTTCGCGTTCCTCGAAAGTGAATACGCGGCGATCTTTGCGAAGCACGCGCCCGCGCTCGAGCGCGTCGTGCGCCGCTCGGTCGAAATCAAGGCGGAGGTAGTCGCGCAGGACGAACGTGAGAAGGGCAAGCGCGCGATTCTCAACTTCGGGCACACGGTCGGGCACGCGATCGAAGCGACGTCAAAGTACGAAGTGTTGCACGGTGAAGCGGTCGCGATCGGGATGGTTTACGAAGCAAGAATCGCGGAGACGCTGGGGATCGCGGCCGCGGGTACGGCGGGACGCATCAAGGCGGTCCTCGAGCGTCTGCACTTGCCCGTCGAACGTCCGGATGCCAGCCGGGTGGACGAGCTGATCGCCGCGATGCGCAACGACAAGAAGGTCCGGGCCGGAGAGATTCGTTTCGCCCTGCCACGCGCCATCGGGAACGCCTATGGCGACGACACGCGCGGCTGGACGACCGCGGTCGAGCCTGAGGAGGTGCATCGCATCCTCAGCGCCGGGTGATCGGGGGGGCGGGGGGGCGTCAGAACTCGAAGGCCGGATTCGTCGTACGTGGTGTAATCTTCGCATGACCCGGTCCGGTCGGCCGTCGACCAATCTGGGAGCGTGGGTGGGCCTGCTGATCGTCATCACCGGACGACCTATGGTGATGCGCGCGCAGGATCCTCCGGCAAGTACGATCAGCGGCGCGATTCTCGACGCGGAGAGCGGCCGGCCGCTCACGGGCGCGCGCATTGACCTGTCGCCGCTCGGGCGCGCCGCGATCTCGGATGCCGCGGGACAGTACGCGTTCGAGGATATCGTGCCCGGCGCGTATCAGGTGCGCGTCCGCTTGATCGGCTATCGACCCACCATGCTGGACGTCGACCTCCCCCCGTCGGGTCGGTTGCGCCTCTCCGTCGGTCTCGTGTTGCGCCCGATCCTCCTCGACCCGCTTCCGGTTACCAGCCCGGCGACCGCGCTCCTACGCGCAACGGACTCGGACCCGCTGGCCCGCGTGGACATGGAGCGCGACCGCCAGCGTCGCTATCTGGCGAGTGACGTGCGCGGCCTGGCGGCCGCCGACCTGCTCGAGGCCCAGACCGTGGGTGAGCCGGATGTCCTGCGCGCCCTCCAGCGACTCCCGGGCGTCACGACCCGCGATGACTTTACGGCGCAGCTCTGGACTCGGGGCGCGCGCTGGAGCGATACGCGGGTGTACTTCGACGGACTGCCACTCTTCAATCCTGTGCACGCGGCCGGGGCCATCTCCGCCGTTCAGCCCGAGGCGATCGGCGCAGCCTACTTCCACCCCGGCGTCCGCTCGGCGGCACTCGGCGAGGGCGCTGCGGCCGCGCTCGAGCTCTCGTCGCGCGCCGCCGCCGATACCGCCTGGAACGGAGCGGCCGAAGTCTCCGTGATCAGCGCCCGAGCGACCGTTGCACGCCGGTTTGCGGGCGGCCGCTCCGGCGTCATGCTCGCGGCACGGCGCTCGTATGTCGATCTCGTCGCGAGCGCGTGGCCGTACGCATTTCAGGATCTGACGATGCGGCTCGACCACGCCCTCGGCGCGTCCACGTTCGTCGAGGCGAGCGGCGTCTTCGCGCGCGATGACGTGCGCGGCGACGTGTCCGATCTCCTGATCCGCAACCGCGGTCATTGGGGATCGGGTTTGGGGCGCGTGTCGCTGGTGCAACGCATCGGTGCCATGTCGCTGCGCCACTCGGTCGGAATCAGCCAGTTCACGGTCCGGCTCCGCTTATTGCCCGATCCCGGATCGTCTGTCGCCGACCCACCGCCGTCGCATGAGCCGCTCGACAACACCCTTCGTTACGTAGCGGCTGGTGCGGAGCTGGCGCCGTTGGCGCCGGGCCGCCTTGCCTGGCGTACCGGATACGAGTTCGTGCGCCAGAGCATGACGTACGCCGGCGGCCCACCGACGCCCTACGCACGGACGGCGGCGATCGGCAGCCAGTTCGTCGGCACCGACAGCGTCGCGATCGCTCCCTACGCGTTCCTTCTCTCCGGCAGCCTCAGCCAGCTGGCGCTGTGGAGCGAAGGGCGCTGGACACCGGCGGAGCGCATCGCCGTCCAACTTGGCCTGCGGGCGGAGTTCGGACGCAAACTGCGCAACGCGGGCAGCACGCGGCTCGCGCCGCGCGTCATGGTCCGCTATCAGCTCGTGCCTCGCAGCTTGAGCATCACCGGCGGGTGGGGTCGCTCGTTTCAGTACCTCCAGACGCTCGCCCCGACCGGTCCGCGCATTGGCCCCGACCTGCACCTGAGCGACGTGTGGCTGCTCGCCGGCGACAGCGTGCCCGCCGTGCGATCGGATGTCGTCACGGCCGGCGCGGAGTATTGGATCGGCCGCGGTTGGCTCGGCGCCATCACGGCCTACAGCCGACACTCCAGTGGAGTGACCGAACCGGATCCGACGCCGGGCTCATTGATGGTGCCACGGCCGCCGTTCGTGCCGGCCACTCAGCAGGCGCGCGGAGTCGACCTGTCGTTGCGACGGCTGGCGGGGAGCGGAACGTTCGCACTCAGCTACAGTCGCCTCTGGACCACGACTACCGCCGCGGGGTTCCGCTACCCAGCCGCCACCGAACGGCGTCAGACCTTGGACGCGACGGCGATGATCCGCGCCGCACGCGGTCTGAACATCGGCGGCGCTGTGACCGCCGTGAGCGGCGCGCCCTTCACGCGCTTCTTCTTACTGATCCCACAGCTGTGCGACAGCATCGTTCCTGGCTGTCTCGCGCGCGGCAGTGTCCCCAGCATGGTCGAGGGACCGAACGCGGCGCGTGCACCGGCGCACGCGAGCGTGGATCTGCTCACCGACTGGACGTTGGTGCATCAGGGCTGGGAGCTCGGAGTGGCGCTGCAGCTGCACAACGTCTTCAACTGGCGGAACTCCAGCACATACGTCGGCTCCGAGCTCGCATGCACATTGCCTCCCGGGCCAGACGTGCGGGTGCCAAGCCCGGGCGTCTGCGATCGGTTCGACCACGGCCTGCCACTGCTTCCTTCGCTGGGGGTGCGCGTCGCCTTCTGATCCTCTCGATCCCAGCATCCTGTTCGCGACCCACTACGCACCGCTGTACCGCTACATCGCGCGCTTCACGGGGGACCGGGACCTGGCTGAGGACATCGTGCAGGAGACGTACATCCGTCTCGTGCAGCGGCCGCCATCCGATTCCGCCGGCATCCGGGCATGGCTCTTCACGGTCGCGACGAATCTCGCCCGAGATGATTACAAGCTGTCGGCGCGACGCCGTCGCTTGCTCATGGGCAACGCGGACGTGCTCGCGGATCCACCCGAGGTGATTGACACCGTCGAACGCGCCGAAGCGCGTGCGCGCGTGCGCAGCGCGCTGGCGACGCTGTCAGAAAAGGAACGGGTGCTGCTGTTGATGAGAGAGGAAGGATTCAAGCATCGCGAGATCGCAGCGGCGATCGGCACGACGACGGGGTCGGTGGGAACGTTGATCGCGCGCGCGCTCGCAAAGCTGGCAGAGCACCTGGACCGCAAAGGCGAGGCAGAGTGACCGATCATTTGGAAGACGGCGCGCTCATCCGCTTCATAGATGGCGAGGCGAACGCTCAGGAACGCACGGCCGTCGAGACGCACACCGTCGACTGCCCGGCCTGCGCAACGCGCCTCGCCGAATTGCGCCGGCTCAGCGCCTCGCTGTCTGCGGCACTCAGCGCCGCCGATGTTTCGCCCCGCCGCTTCGTGTATCCGCCGGTGTCGCGGCGCTCGAGGAGAAGCCGCATCCCGCTGAGCGCGGCGGCCGGAATCCTGCTCGTCGTGGGCGCGATTGCCGCCGCGGCCCCGCCGGTGCGCGCGTGGATCCGCGCGCGCTGGGTCGAGCTGCGTGGTGCCACTTCGCAACAGCGTGGGTCAGCACCCCCAACACCCCAGAACGCGAGACCCACCACCGTACGGTTCGTGCCGCGCGACCCGTCTTTCACCATCGAGCTGACCTCTCCTCAATCCGGCGGCGTACTGACGGTCGATGTCAGTGAAGACACAATCGCCACCGCGGTTTTGAGCGACGGCAGTGGGGAACGCGAAGAGCTGGTCGTGATGCCGATGGGTTTGAAGATCGTGAATCACACGAGTACGGTGGCCAGCTACGTCGTGCGGCTGCCGCGTACGATCACTGAAGTAACCGTGCATGTCGGTTCCGGACCCGCGCACCGCCTGAGTCGTCTCACCGACCGGCGATGGACGCTGGATCTGAACACGACGATGTCAGAATCTCATTAGGAGGGTTGTATGCGAATGAAAGCGAAATGGTTGACTCCGGTCCTGTGGAGTGTCGCCATCGTCGGCGCGGCCATTGCCGCCGCCTGCGGGGATGGATCGGCGTCCCGTTCTGTATTCTCGGTTCTCGACAGCGCCGGAAGAGACAGCGTGCGCGATTCGGTGCCGCGTGACACGACTCCGCCGCCGCCGCCGCCCCCACCTCCCGGTCACGCGGCCAGTCTCGACGCAGTGCCGGCATCACAACAGGTCGCGGTTGGAGACAGCGGCGTCGTGTGGGCGATCGTGAGGGACTCGGCCGGCAGGGAGATCGAGGTGTCCGGCATTACGTTCACACTGCGGGACACGACCATCGTGCGGAACATCAGCGCAGGGCCGTACTATCGAGTCTTCACGGCTCGTCACGTCGGACGCACGCTGTACGACGTGCGATACAACACGTTGGCGGATACAGCCGTCGTCATTGTGGTTGCGGACTCGACGCCGCCTCCTCCGCCCCCGCCGCCCCCCCCGCCCCCCCCACCC
>Ga0209056_10002353_pt1 | contig 20437 bp, 18 predicted proteins | sample GraSoiAngelo_114_FD_185876 | JGI IMG/M metagenome (GOLD analysis project Ga0209056, IMG submission 185876) | Grasslands soil microbial communities from the Angelo Coastal Reserve, California, USA - 14_0903_13_40cm (SPAdes) (version 2) | ecosystem: Environmental > Terrestrial > Soil > Grasslands...
GCAAGGCGCCGGCGGGGAGCCGCGGCCGCCGCCTCACGGCGTCCGGTCCGCTCGGAGCCACGGCGCCTCCCGCGCTGCCCGCCGCCCGGCCCAGACACCGAGTCGCCTCGAACATCCCCCCCCCTTCGCGGGGAACTCCATCCTGGTCACACGGAGGTCGCCCGCCCGCCTCGCTCGTGGTCTCGGGTCGCCTCGGGTCGTCTCCCTGGGACCGGCCCCTTCGTCCCAGACGCGTCAGGATCGTGTCGCCGATCGCCCGAGATTATGAGGCAGGCACGGCGTGCTGCCGGCAACAGCCGGAGCCCTGCGGCGGCGACCGACGTGAGAGGTCTCACCGGGCTCGATGTGAGGGGGCCGCCGCCTGGACGTCCCAGGACTCCGCGAGCTCAAGGGCGCCCGGTCGTCAGAGGGCCGTCGCGTAAACCCGTTCAATGTTGGTCAGCACGAGGCGCCTCCAGGGCCGGTAGTCCCCGTACGTCGACAGTCCCTGCTCGTACTTGGCCGCGAGGTGGTCGGGGACGCGCGCCTTGATCTCGTCCAGCGACGCGCCGCCCGCGGCCTCGCGGCGCACCGCCTCGATCAGCTCCGCGATGTAGCCCCGGAAGAACCGCAGCCACTCCTTCCCGGCAACGTCCCCGTGCCCCATGATCATGTGGGTGAAGTCGAGCTGCTCGAGCTTCTGGAGCGTTCGGACCCAGTCCTCCGGGTAGCCGTCGCCCATGAAGGGGGTCCAGCCGATTACCGCATCCCCGGTGACGACGACCTTCTCTCGAGGCAGGAACACGAACAGGTCACCGTCGGTGTGGGCTCGGCCGAGGTGGAGGAGCTCGATCTCGCGATCGCGCTTGATGAGCCGCATCGTCTGCTCAAAGGCCATCGTGGGGAGGGCCGGGCTGAGCCCCTTGACCTCCTCCAGGTAAGCCTCGGCCTGCTGGAGGTTCGCCTGAAGCTCGGCGCGCCGGCCCGCCGTCGGGGCGGCCGCCAACTCCGCCTTCAGCTTGGCGATCTCGCCGGGCATCGTCCGGATCTGATCCCGGATCCTGGGGACGCCCCTGCTCAGCAGCGCCTCGCGGGTGATCTCCGTCGTGATGACCTCGACGTTGGGATAGGCCGCCGGGTAGACCTCGTTGCCCTGCCAGTGATCAAAGTGGAAGTGCGTGTTCACCACGTACCGGACCGGCTTCGCGGTCATCTCCCCGAGCTCCTGGACCAGCGCGCGGGCCGCGGACGGTTTCGAGTGCGTATCAACGACGAGGAGCCCGTCCTCGTTCTCGATGATGGCCGCGTTCGAGTTTACCTTGTAGACGGGGGCCGCCGCCGCGAGGTATACCCCGTCAGCGACCCGCTTGATCTCGAACAGGCCTTTCCCGCCCCTGGCCGCGGCGCGCGAGACGCCGGGGGCCCCGCTGACCGTACTCGCGGCGATGCCTGCACTGACATTCCTGACGAAGGTCCGGCGCGTCATTCCACACCTCCCGGTGTCGCGTGACGGTCTCGATCAGAGCGCCAGGATCGGGCCCGGGCCCGATCGGACTCGCAGGACCGGGGGGGCCTGCTGGCAAAGCGGGAATCGGCGTCGAGATTCGGACTCCGTGAGGGGGGTCGGCGGAGCCGTGAGGCGCTCGTGCCCTCGCGCCACGCGGCGGAGAGTCGCTCAGAAGGCGCGGGACCATTCCTTTGGCCAGCGCTCGACGACGACCTTCTTCTGCGTGAAGAACTCCACCGCGTCCAACCCCTGCCCATGCAGGTCGCCGAAGAAGCTCTCCTTCCAGCCGCTGAACGGGAAGAAGGCAATCGGCGCCGCGATCCCGACGTTGATGCCCACGTTGCCGACCTCGGCCTCGTAGCGAAACCGGCGGGCCGCCGCCCCGTTCTGGGTGAACACGCACGCCATGTTGCCGTAGCGAGCCCCGTTCACCAACTCGATCGCCTCGTCGATCGTGTCGACGTGCATGAGGCCAAGGACCGGCCCGAAGATCTCGGTCCGCGCCACCTCGCTGCCCGGCGGCAGGCCCCGGAGGACGGTCGGGCGCACGAAGGACCCCGCCTCGTAGCCCGGGATGCGGGCCCCCCGGCCATCCACCAGAACCTCCGCACCCTCGCCGGCGCCCTGCCCGATCAGCTGCTCCACGCGTCGCTTGCTCTCGTGGCTGATCACCGGCCCCATCTGGACGCCTCCCGCCAGCCCATAGCCCACCACGCGAGTGGCGGCCGCCTCGGCGATCGCCTGGGTGAACGGCTTCTTCGCCTCACCGACCGTCACCGCCAGGGAGGCTGCGAGGCACCGCTGGCCCGCGCAGCCGAAGGCGCTGTCGGCGGTGATCCGCGTCGTCATGGGGAGGTCCGCGTCGGGGAGCACGACGATCGGATTCTTGGCGCCGCCCCCGCACTGGATCCGCTTGCCGTTCGCCGCCGCTCGCGCGTAGACGTACCTGGCCACCGCCGTCGAACCCACGAAGCTGATCGCCCGGACGGCCGGGTGGTCCAGGATCGCATCGGCCGCGGCCCGGGCGCCGTGCACCAAGTTCACCACGCCCCGAGGGAACCCGACCTGGTCCAGGAGCTGGAACACCCGTTGCATCGTGACCGGCACCCGCTCCGATGGCTTGACGATATAGGGGTTTCCGCAGGCCAGGGCGTAGGGCATGAACCAGAACGGGATCATGCTGGGGAAGTTGAACGGCGCGATCACGGCCGCTACCCCCACCGGCTGCCGGATCATGAACTCGTCGATCCCGCTCGCGATGTCCTCCGAGTTGTAGCCCTGCATCAGGGTCGGGATGCCGCAGGCGACCTCCACGTTCTCGATCGACCGGCGCATCTCCCCCCGCGCCTCGTCCAGGGTCTTGCCGCACTCCTCGGTGATCGTGCGGGACAGGTCCTCGAAGTGCTCTTCCAGGAGCCCCTTCAGCTTGAACAGGTACTGGGCGCGCTCGCTCGCGGGTATGCGGCGCCAGCCGTGGAAGGCGGCGGAGGCGGCGCGGGCGGCCTGATCCACCTCGGCCGCCGGCGACAGCGGCACTCGGCCGAGGACCTCGACCGTGGCGGGGTTGACGACGTCCAGATACTCGGCCGCGGACGACGGCCGCCATTCGCCGGCGATGTAGTTGAGGAGGCGATCACTTCCGGCCATGTCGACTCCCGAGAGCGTCGTGTCGTGAGCGTTTCATCCGCCCGCGCGTGTCCCCCACGAGGAGTCAGTTTTTACGTCCGCGCGAGCGTCAAGTCAACTACGATTTCGAGGCTACGATTTCGAGGCCGACGAGAGCCGGGATCTTCGAGAATCTCCCTGACCACACCGCGCGGGCGTGCGACGAAGACACCAGTGTTCTTCCGCCGCCTCGACCAGATCCCCCGACGGTTGGGCCCTCAGGTACCGAGTGTCCCGGCACGGGGCGCCGACGAAGATTCCCCCGGGAGGCGCCGGTAGCCGGCTCCTCTTGACGTGGGGCGTGTGTGCTCGCTGAGGACCCCGCCCCCGGCGGGCGGTAGGCCCATCGCCGGCTTCGATCGCTCGGGGCCCTCGGAACCCAGGACCCGCTCGACAGGCCCAGGACGGGGGCCAGCCTGGCGCATCCCTTTCTCCACGGCCGAGGGCCATGCCCCTATCCGCTCACGCGCTCGTCCTCACGCGCGACATCGCGTCGGTCTGAGCTGACCGCTCACTGGAGATGAGCCCTCGATGCAAAAGGAGGACTGGGTGCGCGGGGCATTTTGGAAAACGTCCCGCACTCCTTATAATCGCAGGGAGAACCACGTGAGAGCGGAGTTCGCCCGTCCTGCCGGTCCGCCGTCCTTCCCGGTTTCGAACCGTGGGACGGCCGTGCTCGAGACGGCCATCTCGCTCCCTGCGCCGCGGACACGGGAGGAGCGGACACGCCTCGGGCGTCGCGCGGCGTCTGCCGCATGACGCGGCGATCCCCGAACACGCGGAAGCGGTCCCCTCGCCAGGCAGCGCAGACGTCTCCGCCCTTGTCCGATTTCGGGCGGGCAGTGGAGGCCGCCACCGCTCTCGCCGAAGTGGGTCGGGAATTGGTCGGTACGCTCGATCCGGGCCGGGTCACCTACCTCATCGTCGACGCGGTGATGCGGCTTCTTCGCAGCCGGAGCGCGGCCCTCTATCAACTGGTCCCGGAGTCGGCCGCCCTCCGTTGCCTGGCCGTGGCCGGCGGCGGCGACGCGCGCCAGTGGGTCGGGAAGGTGCTTCCGGCCGGCCACGGCGTCGTCGGACGGGCCGTGAGCGAAGGACGGACCATCTGGTCGCCCGATTTCCTCGCTGAGCCCACCATTCCGGTGCCTGACTGGCTGCGCGAGCGTGCGCGGGAGACCGGCCACCGGTCCGTGGTCGGCGTGCCGCTGGTGGTCCGGGGCGCGACGATCGGTGCGCTGAGCCTTGGCGACGCTCCCGGCCGGGTCATGAGCGGCGCCGAACTCGATCTCCTCGGGGCCTTCGCCGACCAGGCGGCGCTGGCGCTGGAAAACGCACGGCTCTTTGCCGAGAGCGAGCGTGGGCGTCGAACCGCGCAGGCGCTCGTGGAGGGGGCACGCGTCCTCGCCCAGGAACTGGACCCCGACCTCGTCAGTCAGCGAATCGCGGACAGCCTGCGCACGCTGATGGGCGCGCTCTCGGTGGCGCTGTATCGACTGGAGCCCGACTCCGGGGACCTCGCGTCGGTCGCCCTCTCCACCGGCGTGACCCCCGTGACCCGCTGGGTCCCGCAGCTGCCGCGGGGCACGGGCCTGGCCGGACTGGCTATCCGTGAGCGCCGGCCGCTGGCGACCCCGAATATCCTGCTGGATCCTCGGATCACTCTCACCCCCGAGACCAGGGACCGTCTGGCGCACGCGCCCCACCGCGCCGTGCTCGCCGTGCCGCTCTTAGCGGGGGACCAGGTGATTGGCGCCCTCGGCATCGGCGACCGGGAGGGGCGGCTCTTCACCGAGGAGGAGATTCGCCTGGCGCAGGCATTCGCCGACCAGGCGGCGCTCGCGTTCCGGAATGCGCGCCTCTTCGCACAGGAGCAGGCAGCCCGCGCAGAGGCGGAGGCCACCGCGGCCGCCCTGCAGGCGAGCGAGGAGCGGTACCGCGTGCTCGTCGAGGGGTCCCTCCAGGGCATGTACATCCACCAGGACCGCCTCGTTCAGTTCGCCAACGCACCGATGGCGCGGATCTTCGGCTACGCGAGCCCCGAGGACCTCATCGGCCAAGACTACCTGATCTTGATCGCGCCGCAGGAGCGCCGGCGCATCGAGGCCTATCGAGCCGCGCGGCTGCGGGGCGAGCCGGCCCCGACACGCTACGAGACCCAGGGGGTGGCGAAAGACGGCACGCCGATCTCGATCGAAGTGCTGGTGTCGATGATTCCCTGGCGCGGACGGCCCGCCATCCTCGGTACGTTTCTCGACATCACGGAGCGCAGGCGGGCGCAGGAGGCGCTGGAGCGGCTCAGCCGTCAGCACGAGCTGATCCTCACGTCTGCCGGTGAGGGAATCTTCGGCCAAGATCCGGAGGGCCTCGCCACGTTCGTCAACCCGGCGGCCGCGGCCCTGCTCGGATGGCCGCCCGAGGAACTCGTCGGCCGGCCGATGCACCCGCTACTCCACCACTCGAGGCGCGACGGGACGCCCTACCCGCGGACGGAGTGTCCGATCTACGCCGCATTTCGCGAGGGCAAGATGCAGCGGAGGGAGCACGAAGTCTTTTGGAGGCGGGATGGCACGAGCTTCCCGGTCGAGTACACCTGCACGCCGGTCCGCGCCAAAGACGGGGAGCTGGTCGGGTCGGTCGTCACGTTCCGAGACGTCAGCGAGCGGGAGCAGCTCGAGGCTCAGATTCGTCAGGCGCAAAAGATGGAGGCGATCGGGCAACTCGCCGGCGGCGTCGCCCACGACTTCAACAACCTCCTGACCGTCATCAAGGGCCGCAGCGAGCTCCTCCGGCGCCGCCTCCGGCCCGACGCGATCCACTCGCGCGATTTCGACCTCATCAAGCGCACAGCCGACCGGGCCGCGGCGCTGGTCCGCCAGCTCCTGGCCTTCAGCCGCAAGCAGCGGCTTGAGCCGAGAACGCTCGATCTCAGCGCCGTCGTCGCCGAGATGTCGACGATGCTTCGCCGAATGATCGGCGAGCAGATCGAGCTAGAGACTCCGACCGATCCCGCCCCCGGACACGTGAAGGCCGATCTGGTGCAGATCGAGCAGGTGCTCGTGAACCTCGCCGTGAACGCCCGCGACGCGATGCCGGCAGGCGGCCGGCTCACGCTGCGGACGGCCAGCGTCGAGCTGGACGACGCGTTGACCCGGCAGCACCCCGGCCTGCGACCCGGGCCCTACGTCAGGCTGACGGTGAGCGATACGGGCATCGGCATGGACGCGGACACGCAGGGACGAGTGTTCGAGCCGTTCTTCACGACGAAGGGCCCTGGCCAGGGGAGCGGGTTGGGCCTGTCCACGGTGTACGGGATCGTCAAGCAGAGCAACGGCTCCATCGCGGTCGAGAGTGCCCCCGGGCGTGGGAGCACATTCACGATCCATCTGCCCCGCGTCGAGGAGGCGGTGGACTCGCGCGCCGCGGCCGGATCCGCGAGCCCGGCCGCGCCGCACCGGCCGGCGACCATCCTCGTGGTGGACGACGACGAGGCTGTCCGCGAAGTCGCGCGGGACCTCCTGGTCGAACACGGCTACTCCGTCTTGGAAGCCGCCGACGGGCCCGAAGCCGTGCGGCTCTGCGAGGCCTCTCAGGAGCCAATCGACCTTCTGCTGACGGATGTCGTGATGCCGGGCATGACCGGGATCGAGCTGGGCCGCCGGGTCACCTCGCTGCGCCCGGATGCCAAGGTGCTCCACATGTCCGGTCACATGGCGACCGAGCTCGCGCCAGACGACCTCCGGGACGCCGGCGGGGAGTTCCTCCCGAAGCCCTTCGCGCCGGACGCGCTCCTGACCAGGGTGCAGGCCGTGCTTGACGGCCGGAGCCGGCGGGCTCAGGTTCGCGACTGACCGGCGTCCTGACGTCCCTCATCCGAGCGCCGTCACTGGGCATCCCGCGCGGGCCGGGCGCCGCGGCCGACGGGTACTCACGGCGCTGGCGGCGCGAGCCGACGCACACGCGCGCGACGGAGTAACCCGGGTCCACTCTTCTTCGCCCCCGGCGCGTCGATCTCCCCCGGGGGCCGGGCGCGCCGGCTGCCTACCCGCCCCGCGCCTCCCGCGTCGACCCCGATCCCGCCCTCGATCGGACTGCCCCCGCCCGCGCAGGATCAGCCGTCGCCAGCCGTCACTCTCCGGCCCGGACCCCTACCTCGTCCAAGTGCGCCAGCAGGTCCGCGGGATCCTGGTAGACCCGGTAGGCGCCGGCACGCTCGAGCTCATCTTGGCCGTAGCCGCCCGACAGGAGACCGACGCCGAGCGCGCGGGCGCGGTGGGCGGCGAGGAGATCCCAGACGCTGTCGCCGACGACGACGGACGCGGCGATCGGTACTCCGAGACGCTCGGCGGCCGTCAGGAAGAGGTCTGGATCGGGCTTGGCGCGCTGCACCTGGTCCCGCGTGATCACGGGCACGTCCGCGCCCACCGCCAGCATCTCCAGCGTCGGGCGGGCGCTCTCGAGCCGTCCGCTCGTGGCGATGGCCCACGGCACTCTGAGCTGGGACAGGTGGGCCAGAAGGTCCCGCGCCCCCGGGAGGGGCCGAACCTGCGACACCTGGCGCGCGTAGGCTTCGGCGTGGCGTCGTTGCAGGCGAGCCGCCTCCTCGCCCGTGATGCGGCGCCCGGTCTCTCGCGCGAGGGCATTCACGAAGAGCCCCCCGCTCATCCCGATCCGGCGGTGGATGCGCCACACCGCCAGCTTGATGCCCGCCTCCTCCAACGCCTCCCGCCACGCGAGGACGTGTTGGTAGACGCTGTCCACGAGCGTGCCGTCGAGGTCGAACACGAAGGCCGGCCCGGCCCGGACCGCCCCTTCGGTCGTCGAGCCCTCACTCAGGCGGCCCATGGGCTCGTCCGCCTCGCGAGGAGCTCAAGCGCCGCCCGAGGCTCGCGGGGCGCTCAGGCCCAGGGCTGCATCTTCGGCCCATAGCCGCCGATCCGATCGACCTTGGTCCGCACGACCAACCGCTTCTCCCCGGGCTGGCGGAACGGATACTTGTCGACACCCAGGAAGCGCTTGGCCAGCTTGTCGATGTGCTGGTCTGCCCCGGCCTCGGTCACGCTGGCCTTTCCCTGGAGCAGCATGTAGGCCTGAGGATCGTTGCGGTCTTGCACGGAGATCATGACCCGAGGGTCGCGCCGCAGGTTCTTCGGCTTGAGCCGGCCCTCGGCGGTGTTGAAGAGGACCTCGTCGCCGTCGACGTCCAGCCAGACCATCGTCAGCTGCGGTTTTCCGTCGGCGTTGAAAGTGACGACATGCCCGTAGGCCTTGTCCTGCAGAACCTTCTTCACGGACTGCGGCAGTTTGATGGCCACCGGTTCTCCCTCCTCGATGACGGGTCTAGGGTCACTCGGGCTCTCGCCCACGCGGAGACGCCCCGATGGTACCCGGCGTCGACGGATTCGCCAATGGTAGTTCGTGGGCCCCGGGCCGGAAGAGGATCGTGCCGTCGCGCTCGACGAGATGGGCGCGTCGGCCTCCCCGAGCCGGCCCCGCTGACCCGTACGATGCTCGCCGCTACCGCCGGCGCGACAGATAATGCGCGAGGCCGAGCATGTCGCGGCCCGACATCCCGTGCAGGACGTCGATCATGGTGCCGTCGACGCCGGTGCGGTAATCCCGCGTGGCCTTGACCAGGTAGTCTTCGCGCTGGCCAGCCAGCCGCGGGATCTGGTTCGGCCCGGGGGCGGTGCACCCGCGGCGGGTTCTCTCCCTACGGAGTCCATGGTTTCGTCGTCGGGGCGACCTGCGTCCAGCCGCCGGGGCACGGTGAGACGTCCGGGGAGGAGCCCTTGGGCTTGCCGCAGGAATGCCAGGCCGGCTGCGCCGGCATCGGCGGTTGCGCGTGGACCTGAGCCGGAGACGCCGGCTGGACGACCACTGGCGGCCCGACGTACGGGTAGGGGTACCAGAACGGGCCTGGACCGATGAACACGTGCGGGCCCCAGTGACCATGCCAGTAGGCGTGGACGACCCCCCCCGCGTCGGCCGGCGCGACGCCCAGAGCCAGCACGGCGATTGCGACAAGGAACTCGACCCTGAGCCTCGGCATCTGTCCTTCCTGCCCTCTGATCTCCCCTTGGGACGACCCCGGGCGTGCGAGGGCCGCAGCCGGGCCTCCGTTCTCTGGACGACGCCAGCACGGCCCAGGAGGTCGCGGTGGGAGCCGCGCCCGACCCGCGCGGGTTTCGCGCCCGTCGTCGCTGAGCGTCCCGCCCCGGCCGGAAAGCCGACGTCGGCACGGAATCCCCGTCCCCCCTCCCGACATCATTATCGTCGTCGGCTTTTGTTGCGCCTGACTCCCCCGTGTGACGGGTTGTGGGATGCGTCGGCGGTCACGCCGACCCCGACCTTCTGCACGGGCGGGAAGCACGCCGCCGTTGCCTGCGGCGAGGAGGATCGGCCGCGTTCGGGGCTACCGCTTGAAGATCCGGAGCAGGTAGACGAGCGAGGGGAACAGCGCGAGTGCCCCGCCGGCCACCGCCCACAGCACCAGGGTCAGCGTCACCTCCGGCGCCGCCGCGCCGGCGATGGTGAGCGCGGGGGGGACGATGTACGGGTACAGCGCCAGTGCCCAGCCCCACACGATCAGCGACACCTGGGCCCCGGCGGCCAGGCGCGCCAGGCCATAGCGTCGCGCCCACAGGGCGCCGATGGCGGTGACCGCCGCCGCACCGGTCGCCACCTGCAGAGGAAGCGCCCAGGGCATGGCGGTGAGACCGCGGACCGTCAGTGGCGCGCCCCGCAGGGCCGCCGCCAGCGTGCCCGCGGCCGTGGCGAACACCGCGAGGGCCGCGCCCAGGGCGCGCCGCCGGAAGTCCTCCTGCAGGGCGACCTCTCGCGCCTCCACGGTGAGGTACACCGCCGCCAGAAAGGCGAAGAGCGCCAGCGTCAACGCACCGGCGCCGAAGCAGAACGGCGTGAGCCACGGCGCGACGAACACCGCCGTGAACCCCGTTTTCCCGTCGCGCGGCACGGCGCCCGAGGCCAGGGCCCCCACACACACGCCGAGCAGCACCGGCGTCACCGAGCTCGTGATGGCGAAGACGCGCCCCCAGCGAAGCTGCGCCGCATTGTCCGCGTCGTGGTAGGCACGGAACGTGAACGCCGAGCCGCGCAGGACGATACCGATGAGCATGAGGGTCAGGGGGATGTGCAGCGTGGTCGCCAGTTCGGCGAACGCAGGCGGGAAGCAGGTGAACAGCAGAACGATGACGATGATGAGCCAGACGTGGTTGGCCTCCCAGATCGGCCCGATGGCCTCGGCGATGAGGGCGCGCTGGCGGTCGCGCCGAGGTCCCGAGGCGAGGAGATCCCAGACGCCGCCGCCGAAGTCGGCGCCCCCAAGCAGCACATAGCCGTTGAGCGCCACCACGATCAGCCCCGCCAGCACGTCGGGTCGCGTGAGGGAATGGGTCACGCGCCCTCCCGGGACCGCGCGCCCACGGGCATCTCGTCCGCCGCCGCCGGGCTCGTCAGGACCTGCCGGTAGAGCAGCCACACGACGATGAGACCGAGGAAACAGTAGAGCAGCGTGAAAATCGTGAAGGGAACGACGAGCCCGGGCATGGGCGTCACCGCGTCGGCCGTCCGGAGAACCTCGTAGATCACCCACGGCTGCCGGCCCACCTCCGTGACCGTCCAGCCCGCCTCGATACAGAGGAAGCCCATGGGCGCGGCGACCACGAGCGCGCGGAGAAGCCGGCGGTGGCTGGTCACGTCGCGCCCGCACGCCATCAGCGCCAGCGCCCAGGCCCCGACCAGCGCCATGACGCTGCCGAGTCCCACCATGACCTGGAAGGCGATGTGGACCACGGCCACCGGCGGCCAGTCCGGCCGCGGGAAGGCGTCGAGGCCCTTGACCGTCGCGCCGGGGTCATGAAAGGCGAGCAGAGAGAGGCCCTTCGGGATCTCGATGGCGTAGCGGGTCTCGCCCGCCCGCTCGTCTGGCCATCCGCCGATTCTGAGCGGCGCGCCCACCTCGGTCCGGAACTGCCCCTCCATGGCCGCCAGTTTGGCCGGTTGCCGGCGCGCCACGACGCGGGCGCACAGATCGCCCGACAGGGGCAGGACGAGGGCGGCCGGCGCGCCTACCAGCAGGGCCACCGCCAGGGCTCGACGATGGAATGCATGACGGAGGTCGCGCAGCAGGTGAAGCGCGTGGATGCCGGCCACGACGAAGCCCGTGGCCGCGTAGGCCGCGAGCGTCATGTGCAGGGTCTGGGCGAACGCGGCCGGGTTGAGCATCGCCGCGATCGGGTCGATGTTGACCGGCCGGCCGTCTACGAGGTCAAAGCCGGTCGGCGCGTTCATCCAGGCATTGGCGATCACCACGAAGATGCCCGACAACCCGCCGCTCACCGCCACGAGCCCGCCGGCTGCGAGATGGGCACGCGGAGAGACGCGATTCCAGCCGTAGAGGTAGATGCCGAGGAAGATCGCTTCGGTGAAGAAGGCGAACCCCTCCAGCGAGAACGGCATGCCGATGATGGCCCCGGCACGTTCCATGAAGCGGGGCCAGAGCAGGCCGAGCTCGAAGCTCAGCACGGTGCCGGAGACGGCGCCGACCGCGAAGAGGATCGCGGTGCCCTTGGCCCACCGGTGGGCCAACTCCAAGAAAATTCGGTCACCGGTCCGGTGCCAGCGGCGCTCGGCCAGGACCATCAGGACGGGCATGCCGATGCCCGCCACCGCGAAGACGATGTGGAAGGCCAGCGACACGGCCATCTGCAAGCGCGCAGCGAGCAGATCGCTCATGAGCCTCGCACCACTGACGTATACCACTTCCTTCCCCGAAGCGCAGTGCCTCAGGGTGACGCGCGAGGCACCCGTCCCGGATCAACGGGCCAACAGCCGGCGGCCACCCTCCGCACGAACACGCGACCAACGCCGGGGCGCCCCCGAGTGGTCCAGAAAGGGCCACCTCCTCCGATTCGCTCAGGGTGAGCAGAGGGGGGGGCGTCCCGGCGTGAAGTCGTTCGCGCTTGCGCTGGCGCGCGCGTGCCCGCGTCGTTGTGCGTACCCGTACCAGACGTAGCCGTACGGTGCGCCTCAGATCGCGCGGGGCGACCCCTGAACCACTGGGCGGGCGGAACAGGAGGGGGTGGCGACCGGGCTCCCCACCGGGACGGCCCCGCTCACGGAGCGCGAGCGGCCGGGGAAGAGCGAGAGCCCGGATGCACCATGTGGGTCGACGGGGCGCATCGGGCGCCGGCACGGACCGCCGTGCTCCGGATTTGCTCGGGAGGAGCGGCGAGCTCTCTATCGCCGCGCGCGCGCGGCCATAGCAGGTGTCGCCTCGCGCCGGTGCCGGCCAGGCGGGCGCGCCGCGCGGGGTGGCGGCGCCATAAACTCCGGCCCCACCGGGTCGCTGATGGTCTCGGCAGGATGCGGTCGATCAGAACACACGTTCTATCATCGAGGTGCCAACCGAGCGCGTCCTCGACCGGCGCCAGCTGATCGGGGCTGCGCGCGCCCCACAGCGCGATCGTCGGCCCCTGATCCAGGATCCAGCGGACCGCGAGGGCCAGGACGTTCTTGCCATAGCGCTCCCGGGCCAGCTGATCGAGGGCCGCCACCGCGGTCAGGTACTGCGCGTAGTGCGGCGGCCGAAACTTGGGGTCGGTCTGGCGCAGATCGTCGCCGTCGAATCCCGTATCCGGACGCATCCGCCCGGACAGCAAGCCTCGGCAGAGCGCGCCGTACGCGAGCACGGCGAGCTCATGCTCCTCTGCGTAGGGGAGCACATCCTTCTCGATTTGCCGCTCGAAGAGGTTGTAGGGTGGCTGCACGACGTGCAGCGGCGCGACGGCGCTGAACTCGTCCATCTGCTCGGGCGAGAAGTTGCTCACCCCGATCGCACGGATCGTGCCCTCCTCAAAGAGCCGACGCAGCACCTCGGCGCTCTCCTCCACCGGCACGAGCGGATCGGGCCAGTGCACCTGGTAGATGTCGAGGTAGGTCGTCCGCAACCGCCGTAGCGAGTCCTCGATCTCGGCTCGGATGCGCCGCGCTGACGCGTTCCGGTAGACCTGGCCGGCACGCCACTCGAGACCGGCCTTGGTCGCGATGAGCACGCGCTCGCGCCCGCCATGCTCTGCGATGGCGCGCCCGACGAGCTCCTCGGACCTGCCGAACCCGTAGGCCGGCGCGGTGTCGATCAGGGTGATGCCGAGCTCGAGCGCCGTCCGGATCGTCTTGATGGCGTCGGCCTCGTCACTGCCGCCCCACATCCACCCGCCGATCGCCCACGTGCCGAGCGCGATGCGCGAGCTGACCATGGCGGTTCCGGGTATCATCGTCTCTTCCATCGGCCTCCCCCTCTCGACGGCCCTCGGTGTCGGACGCGTCTCTCCCTGCCCGTCAGCGGCGAGCGCTACCACGCGGTCAGATCCGCGTGCGGGACGTCGACGCCCCAGCCGCGTCCGCGGGCGGCGCCAGCCGCTCCCACTGGCACGACGGGGACCGCTGCGCACGCATCGCGCCTGCCGCCGTCACCATACCGGTGTCCACGAGGTCCGGCGCCGTCGGGTCGCCGGGGTGGTCGTCGACCGCGGCGAGCCTGCCCTGGACGTAGTAAGCAATGAAGTCAAGCGACAGTTCGCCCGCGGGGTTCTGGGCGAGGTGGTTCCTCGTGACGAATCCGACCGCGTCGACCGTCACGGTCCTGTCGCCACCTTCGACGGGCGCAAACAGGATCTGACTGCCGACGGTGACCAACTCCCCGAGCGCCGGCATTCCCGGCGGCATGCATACCGAGGCCGCGTCACCATTCGCCGCGTGGTGGCGGCCGGCGTCACCCTCCTCTATCCGTTCGCCCACGGGCTGAGCGGCCGCCTGACCAGCGCCGATCACGCCCGCGAGGGCCAGGGTGCAGAGGAACGACGCGCTCCGGTGATAGCGCCACACGCGAGTCATGTTGTAGCCTCCTTTGCGCCGCCGGGCCCGGGCTGCCCTACGTCTCGCCCGCTTCCGGTCCGACGGCTCCTCACCGCTTGGGACGGCCCGATGGGGCGCGGCGTTGCCGGCGTATCGTTTTTCTTCGCAAGAAGGCGAAAGTCCGAGCGCACCGCTTCCTCCCCCACCTCCGTCCCAAGTCCTGAAGGGGGTGACACAATGAAGCGGTTGGGAATCGCGCTGTTTCTGGCTCTCGTGGCACTCAGCGGCGTCGGCGTTGCGTGGGCCGACCCGGACGGCACGTCGATCCATAGCGTCCAGGCGCCGTAGCTGCCCGTGGTGGGCGGGGGACCGTTCCCCCGCCCCGCCAACGGGGCCGCGGGGAGCACCCGGTGGTCGCGGCGCCCGGCGCGGTGAAGACGAAGAGTGTGAGCCGAGCGGACCCAGAGGGCATCGCACTCCGATCGGCGGACCGTGGACAGCGGCGGCGGGCGCGGACCGGTCGGCTACGAGTCGGACGTGTCTCGAGCGACCGAGAGGCGGATCACCGGGGGACCGAGGACGAGGAGATCGCGCGGACCGGACGACCCGCATGCCGTGCGGGGGTCGGGATCTGAGTGGTCCCGGAGCCGGTCGCCTGGCTACTATTCGGGCACGTCGTCGTCCACCCCTGGTGAGCGCAGGCTCCGATCTCGTCAGGCGTCGCCTTCTCGATAGCCCTTGGTCTTCATGCACCGTCGGTAGAGATCGTAGTCGACTTCGCGCGTTCGCACTTCCCCCCACTGATGCGGGATCGTGACGGTCTTCGTGTAGCTCGCCTCATTCAGGCAGTCGTTCGAGTCGCGTCTGCGTTCCGCGTCGGTCATGCCCGATTTGCTCCAATGCGCTTGCGGACCGAGACAGCCGACCGCCCCGACAAGAGCCCCGGTCACGCCAAGGACCAGGCGAACTCCGACCTTCTTCCAGGTGCCGCGGCGGGTCCGGGGGCTCTTGGTACATCCCACGGGTGCACGCTCAGCGCCCCGTACCGCCGCGCTTTCGCCGATACTTCCCCACGCCGTTCAGCGTGACGGAATACTGCCCCAGCGACCGATCGAGATAGGCGTAAACGGTAATGTTCTGCGTCCGGATGACATATCCGATCTCCTCGTCGCCCGCGACCAGAGGTTCGACCTCCACCCCGTTCGGGAGGAGGCCAGGATAGCGGGCGTGGAGCTCGTTGACGACGGTGGCCGGCGGCACCTCGCCGAGGTCCTGGACGGCGTACGGCTCGAGAATGCGGGCAGGAGCCAGGCCGGGCTTCACGAGCACCACCACGAAGATGGGCGCCGTATGCTGTCCCGGCGGCTGCCAGATCTGCGTGCGGTAGGGTCCGGGCGGGATCTCGGCCGCCGCCTCCCACCCGAACCGGCGCCGGTTGCCCGCGAGCATCGCCGCGCAGCCGGCGACCCCGAGCCCGACGATGGCGCGGGAGACCCACCGGAGCGCCTCGCGCCTCGAGAGCGTCGCGGACTCGCTCACTGGCCACCGGACCCGGGGGGTCGAGCGGCGCGTGGCGCGCGACGAGCCGGAGAGTCGACACCCATCCGCGACCCCTTGTCCTCCTTGGTGCTAGACTCTACCGCCGACCGATTGCTGCCGCCACACATCCCCGCGGCGTCCGTCGGCATCGGAATGGGAGGAGGGGGTCATGACCGTGAGCCGCTCGCCCTTTCGAGTCCGATCTTCGCGACCTCTGTGTATCTCGCTCGTCGTCTGCCTGGTCGGGCTCGCCGGTATTACGACGGCCGGGGCGCAGCTGCCATCGACCCTCACGACGCCGAGGTCCCGCGCCCTCGATCAGCTCCGCAATTCCTCGATGCGGCCGATCCCCACCACGCCGCCGGCGGCGACCGCTCGTCCAGATTCGACCTGGGTCCCGGATCGCTTCGTCACAGTTCCGGGGACACCGGGCCAGGTCCACGTTCCGGCGCACTGGGAGCGCCGGCTATCCGATGGGGAATCGTACGTGCCGCCATTGACTGGACTGACGCCTGACGGCCGGGTGATCCAGGTGCCGGCCGGGGTCTATCCGCCGGCTGACCAGCGGCTGGGGCCCTGACGCGCGCCGGACGCGCGCCCGCGATTGAGCAGCGTGGCGGCCGATTCGCTCCTTCGGGCGGCTGGGTGATCCTCGCCCGGGGTCCGCTCGGCGCCGCTCCGGGTTCACTCTCGGCTCCGTCGATTTCGGTGGAGCCGCCCGCCGTATCGTTGCGACGAACGGCGTGCTCGCCGGCCCGGACTCCTCAGGCAATCGTCTCAAGAGGGCAGCGGGGTGGAGTCGCATCTCCCGACGACATTCGAGAGCCACGATGGTCTTGGCGCGGAGCCGGAGATGAGGTGGTGATGAGGACGCTTTCCGCTACAGTGGAGGATCTTGCGCAGCGGGGCTTTACCCAGCACTTCGGCGTAGCGGGGCAGATGCTGCGAGCTCTTGGGAGCGGGCAGGCGTTCGGCCCGAACGAGGTGGCAATCCGCGAGTACCATCGTTTCGAAGGGGACTCGGATCCCGCTGACATGGCGATCGTGTATGCGATCGAGACTGTGAACGGGACACGCGGGACGTTGGTCGACGCCTTCGGAGTCTACGCGAGCCCCGCCATCAGTGCGTTTCTGGACAGAGTCCGATTCGGCGGCCAGCTCTCCGAGCCCGCGGCCGCCCGGCCCGTCGCCTGAAGCGGGACAGGCGGCGACAGGAGGTCCGTCGGCCAAGGTTCGTCACCAAGAAGCACGAACGCCCGATGGCGGCGCGCGCCCGCCCCGTGGCCGGATTCACGTCCCCGGGTGAGCCCGCGTGATCGACGTCCCGGCCCTGGGCCGGTCCGGGCGTGCCGGAAGACAGATTTCGTGGGCTCATGGCTCGGGGCGGCGGGGGACGTTACGCTTCGCGCAGGCGCGGCAACACGGTCGCCGCGAAGAGCCAGGTCCCCTCGGGACGCGGCACGTCGGCGAAGTTGACGGTCAGGCGGCGGGCGCCCCGCGCCACGATGGCGAGCAGTGTCTCGGTAACCTGGTCCGGTGTCCCGACCAGGGAGATGTCCGCCAGCGGCCGCGTGTCTGGCCTCGCCTTGATCCGCTCGACCTCCCGTGCGTTCTCGCCGATGAGGACGCCGACCCGGACGACCTGTTGGATCTCATCGTAGTCGCGCCCCACGTCACGACAGTGACCCTTGAGTGCCTCTTGCTTCTGCGCATACGGCTCGAGCCCGCGGAACGGGTAGTTCCACCAGTCGGCGTGGCGGGCCACGACGCGCAGCAAGTAGCGCTCCCCGTGCCCGCCCACCATGATCGGCGGACGCGGACGCGGCCGAGGCTCGCAGTACGCGCCGTCGACCTGGTAGTGCTCGCCCGTGTAGTGCGCGGGCGCCTGCGTCCACATCGTGCGGATCAGCTCGAGGGCTTCCGCCAGCTGGGCGATGCGGACCCTGGTCGATGGGAACGGCCAGCCGTACGCCCGGTACTCCTCCTCGTTCCACCCGGCGCCGAGGCCGAGGACCAGCCGACCGCCGGAGAGCGCTTGCAGGGTGGCGGCCATCTTCGCGAGGTGCGCGGGGTTGCGAAAGCTGTTGCAGAGCACCTCGTGACCGCAGAGCTTGTCGGGATAGCGCGCCATGGCCCAGGCCAGCAGGCTCCAGCCCTCCGCGACCCTGTGGCCGGTGTACTGGACATGGTCGGGGAACCAGAGCGTATCGAACGGCGCGGCGGTCAAATCGAGATAGGGAAAGGTCGCCTCCACCAGGCGCGACCACACGTTGAGCCCGACTGGCACGGCCATCGTCCCCTCCTGGGCGGCGCCGCGTCACGGCCGCCGCGGTGGAGGATACGCGATTCGGACGCCCAAAGGCTCGGCGACGCCCTGAAGGCTCAGGGGGTCCGTCGAATCGCGCGCGCTCCGAGTGAGGCGTCTCAGCATCCTCGGCAGGCGACCGCGACCATCTCGCGGGACTCCCGTGGCGCATGGCGATCAGGTGCTCGTCGCGTGCAAGGCGCGGAGGTCAGTCGGGACGGTCCGCTCCCGGGGAGGCGGTCAGAACACCGTGCGAGGCGGTCACGACGTCCTGGCGGAGGGGCAGGACAAGCAAGGGCGGCTCCGGCTTCCGATCGTCATCGACGCCGAGCGGACCTCGCTCTCCAACCGGGCCCCGGAAGTCCGCCGCATCCCGCCCCTCGGGCGCCGTCGCGAGGGCGAGACGGTCGAGCCGAGCGGAGGGGCCGCACTCGTCGGGACCCGGGCGCTCGTCACACCGTCCCTGCACAGAGGTCGGCGCAGCCAGGAGCGATAGTCGTCGCGCGACGGTTCCGTCTCCGGACCGCCGAGACCCGTGGGTCCGGCTCCCTAGGTCGAGCCTCACTGTCAGCTCCTCGCGGTCGGTCCCGGCCCCGTCGACGCGGGCGGGAATGACGCGGTGCCCCGCATACGCGAATGTGGCATACCCGACGACCGCGCCAGCGATCGCGACGGTAGGGAGGAGGCCGGCCTGCGCCGCCACCCGCGCGAGCACGCCGCTCAGGACATATCCCAGGCCGGCCCAGGTCCCCGCCCAGATCAGCGCGCTTCCAACCGCGGACGAAAAATAAGGCAGGACCCTCACGCCGGCCGCGCCGGCCAGGCCCGCGGCGACGGGATTCATCTCGGGCAGGAACCGAGCGCTCAACAAGAACCTCAGCCGGTGAGCCGCCAGGAAGTCTTGGGCGCGGAGGACGTAAGTCCGGGCCCGACGCGAGATCCGCCCGAGCACGCCGAGCGCCTGGGCGCCGCGCCACCGGCCCAGGCTGAACCAGACGAGATCCGCTACGAGGGTGCCCCCGACCCCGACCGCCACAACCAACGGGAAGCTCAGGATGCCGCCGCCGGCCAGTGCGCCCGCGGCGACCAATGATGCGCCGCCCGGAACGGGCACCCCCGCTTGGTTCGCACAAACCAGGAAGAACAGCGCCCACCCGGTGTGGGACATCATTCCAGCACCTCACCCTTCGCGTCGAATGACCGGGGGCGCTCGAGGGAACTCGTCACTACATCGTCACGTCGACCTGACCTCGGCGCTCGCCCGGATGACCGGCGGCCCGACGAGCCTCGCGAAGCCCTCGCCGCGCGCCTCCAGCCCGTTCGATCTACCTTCCCGATGCCGCCGCCCGCGCAATCGATTCGCCCTGGCTACGAATGCGTTCGACCGGGAGCGCCGCGCGGCCTTGAGGGTGACGCCGACGTCGGGAGCGCGGGGACGTGAACGCGGCTGCCATCGCGCCGCTTCGCGTCGTGTGGTCGCTGAGGAATGGTGGTGCTACTTTGTTGGGCAGGCGCGCAATCGCGATCCTGCTGGCGGCTCCGCACGACGGAAGACGGCCGGCAGCGCCGAAGATCTCCAGCTGGACCAGCCCAGCCGGCTTCCCTCGAAAGCGCCCACAACCGTGCACCTATGGGTCACGATCGCGATTGCTCCGACGTCCGGGTCATGTAGTCGGCCAGCCGCTGCCGCAGAAAGAGGCGGGACCGGTGCACGCGTGACTTGACGGCGGGCAGGCTGATCCCGAGCGTCGCCGTGATCTCCGGGTTCGACCGCCCCTCCATGTCGTGCATGACGAAGGCCGTCCGGTAGTCGGGCGGCAGGCCCTCGATCGCCGTCGTGAGCACCTCCCGGAGCTCCCCCTGCAGCGCGTGCTCGTCCACCCGCGGCGACCAGTCGTCCATCGCCTCGAAGTGCCGCCCTGCCTCGTCGAGCGCGGGGAGCAGCTGCTCCCACGGCAGCTCGGGGGGCCGGCCCCGGCGGGCGCGCAGCTTCTCGTGCGCCGCGTTCGCGGCGATCCGGTAGAGCCAGCTCCCGAACGCCGCGGCGCCCTTGAACATGTGGATCTCCCGGGCGGCCGTCCAGAGCGCGTCCCGTGCGACCTCCTCGGCGTCTCCGCGCACGCCCGTAATCTGAACCGCCAGCCGGTAGATCCGCTCACCGTACGCGTCGACGAGCTGCTCCGCGGCGCCGGGCGCTCCGTCCCGGAGGGACTGGACGAGCTCCCCGTCCGAATCGATTCGTGCCGTCATCATCCGTGGCTCCCTGGTGCCCGAGAGGGGCTGCCTGCTCTCGTCGGCCCACCGTCCCGTCGCGAGAATGTAATTCGTCACCTGGGCTATCGGTCCGATTCACGTTCGATGCCAGGACGCGATCCAGGTTCCATGGCCTCTTATCAAGCAGGAGGGACGCTCGCTGTTCCAGCTCGGAACAGCGAGTTCCCTTTCGAAACTGGCTCGACGGGGTCCGAGGGTCGCTCCGTCGATCTGTCCGCGGGATCCGGGCGGCCCGGCCGTGGCGCGGCCGCAGCGCCTGAGATCGGCAAAGATGCCGGCAGACCTGAACGCGC
>Ga0209056_10002354_pt1 | contig 20423 bp, 27 predicted proteins | sample GraSoiAngelo_114_FD_185876 | JGI IMG/M metagenome (GOLD analysis project Ga0209056, IMG submission 185876) | Grasslands soil microbial communities from the Angelo Coastal Reserve, California, USA - 14_0903_13_40cm (SPAdes) (version 2) | ecosystem: Environmental > Terrestrial > Soil > Grasslands...
GCAGTCGTGCGTCGATCACAGACACCTCCTGCCACGGCATAACGGTCTCCAGACCGAGAGCCGCAGACGGTAGAGGTGTTAGCGATGTACCGCGAGTGGAGTGCTAGCTATGTACCGCGACCGTACCAATGCTGCCGCCTAACAAGCGCTTGAAGCTGCCGGCGCGCGTAGATTAAGGAATGAATCTTTCTTCAGCGCGCCGCAGCTTAAGCGCGATCCGTTAGGCTGCGTCCACATGCCAATGCTGCTCCGCCACGTCCTCGCCGTCGCGATTCTCCCGTTCGCGGTCACGGTTCTGGTACCGTTGTGGATCGCTGGACGCTACGGGATCGTTCTAACGCTCGGTACGTCAAGCGGCGCGCTCTTACTACAAGGTGGCGGTCTTGCCATGCTCGCCATCGGGCTAGTCCTCTTCCTATCGTCACTACGCCGGTTCGCCACCGAAGGTCGGGGAACCCTGGCTCCATGGGACCCGCCCTAGCACCTAGTTCTGCGTGGGCCTTACCGATTCGTCAGGAACCCCATGATCTCAGGGGTCATCTTCATTCTTGCCGGTGAGGCGATGCTCCTTGCGTCGAGACCGCATGCCCTTTGGGCGCTCACCTTTCTGGGGCTCAACCTTATTTACATCCCACTTCTCGAAGAGCCGCTTCTCCGGCGCCGTTTCGGTGAGGCGTATCTTGAGTACTGTAAGCATGTAGCGCGGATTTTACCGCGCCTCCGGCCCTGGGAGCTTCATGTGGACAAGGACGCTGCCTAACAAGCGCTTGAAGCTGGCGGGCGCTTATCGTTCTAGTGGAAACGAAGTGTTGTGCCCCTGCCGGGGCACGGACTTCGTCCAGCGGCCTTGCGCCGGCGGGCGAGTCGCCCGCAGCTTAAGCGCGATCCGTTAGGCGGCGCTGATGCTGACTCGCATCGTTAAAGTCGGTAGCGTGGTGTTCATCGCCTCCACCGTCGCGCTCCTCGTTTGGACCCGATTCGAATCGATTGGCGGCGTGGCGTTGCCCAGCTGGCCGGTCCTCCCGCTCATCATCAGCAGCATCGGTACGCTTCCCTTAGCTCTCACGAAGGTCGTAAGGGAGAGCGATGCGAAGTCACGCCGTAATTGGGCTCTGTTTGCCGGCCTCTGTGCCGTGTTGGTCGGGCTTGCTTATGTCCTTACTAAGTGAAGGGGCTGTACGCGGCGCCGCCTAACAGGCGCTTGAAGCTGGCGGCGCGCGTAGATTAACGAATGAATCTTTTTTCAGCGCGCCGCAGCTTAAGCGCGATCCGTTAGGCGGCGCTATCGGTGACGTGGGATGTGGTAGACGTGGTATCTGGAGGTGAGATGAGGTACAGCACCCTAGGTTTTGCCGCCGCGATATGCGTTGCCCTCGCCGCCTGCTCCGACGGTATAGGCCCCCGTACAGTGCTCGTCACACGCATTGACCGCGCAGTGCTCGACTCCGCCAGCAGTCTCAATGTCTCCTTCACGATTACGAACGTAGGTACGCAGCCTGAAGACGTTCCCGCTTGTGGTGGGCAGCCCCGCCCTCGAGTTCAGAAGCAGCAGGGGAGGCGGTGGGAAGAATTTGGTGGCGGTCTGTGTTTGGCCATTTACAGCATGGTGCCGGTGTTGCTCCAGCCAGGGGCGAGCATTCGTGGCACCACTGCTATCGTTCGGGCTGGGCCCGGTGTTTACCGCCTCGTAATCTCCTATCAACTCGACGGATCGCCGCGCGCAGTATCAGAGCAATTCACGGTCCACTAGTTCCGGTCAGCGCCGCCTAACAAGCGCTTGAAGCTGAAGGCGCGCGTAGATTAAGGAATGAGTCCTTCTTCAGCGCGCCGCAGCTTAAGCGCGATTCGTTAGGCAGCCGCCGGGATGAAGGTTCACGTGTCGCCCTTCGCCACAGCCGTGAGTGCGCTGACCGCCGGCGGACTCGTAATTGTTCTCAGCCTCTCATGGTTCCGGTCGCGTGCCGCGCTAGCCTCTAAGAAGCCGGCCGAGTGGGTCTACACTGTGGCACTCTGGGCTCTGGTCTGCTCGCTTGGCCTAGTCTTCTATCTGCTTGGACCAATGCCGTTGGCGTTTAGCGTCATCCTTGCTGGCGCTTGTACGTGGGGTGTAATCGGCGTGATTTGGCCGGAGTGGATGCACGACCCGAGACTGAGTCAAACGCAGCGGTTTGTGCAGCGAATGGTGGTCATCGTGATTAGCTGCATTATTATTTCAATCGCGGCAGGTCACTTTGGCTAATTCGCGGCGGCTGCCTAACAAGCGCTTGAAGCTGACGGCGCGCGTAGATTAAGGAATGAATCTTTCGTCAGCGCGCCGCAGCTTAAGCGCGATCCGTTAGGCGGCTTGGATCCTCGGTCGGAGGGCGTCATGACGAACCATAGAGCTGCGTTCCTGCTTTCGGTGCTGCTCGTGTTTAGCGGGAGCGTGGCGTGCCACCCTGTCAACACGATGCCGCCGCCGCCATCACCAAGCGATCCCGTTAAGCACTACGACCTCGAGATCCCGGATGCGCTCGAGATCAAGGCGGTCTCCTTTGATGCGACGGCTTTTTCAGACGTATCGGGGGCTGGCAACGTAACCTCGACCCAGATCGGCGGCCGCGCTTTTCTGAAGGTCTACGCAGTCCACCGACAAACGGGTGAGCAGTACCTCCTCATCTATGAGGACATCGCGCACCGTAAGACGCCGATTCAGGTGATTCGGTTTAGGCCGGTGCCCGATGCGCGCGTGCTTGCTCCTTGATCGCCGTGAGCTGCGCTTGCCAAGCCCAAGCCGCGTAACATGCGCTTGAAGCTGCCGGGCGGTGATCGCTTTAAGGGAAGCGGAGTGTTGTGCCCCTCGCGGGGCACGGACGTCGTCCACTACTCCTACGCCGGCAGGCGAGTCGCCCGCAGCTTAAGCGCGATCCGTTAGGCGCACGCGGAGCATAGAGATGCTCAGAATTCTTCCGGCAGCAGCGGCTCTGATGCTCGCTTCGAGCGGACTCAGTGCCCAGTCGATCTCGCGTCTGAATTCGCCATTGCCTCTATGGGCGGACAGCGCGCTCGCCAAGGCGGGATTCTGGAGTGGTTATGACTTTTCGTCGCGAACCAGCTCTGAGGTCGAATTCGGCGACTTAGACGGTGACGGGCTTCGGGACGTCGCGATTGCCGTTGTAGACAAGGGTGGTCGGCGCCGCGGGCTTGCGATCGTTCACCAAATCGATCGGTCGGTGCACATCGTGGGAGCCGGCCAGCCTCTCGGGAACGGCCGCGACCAGTTTTCAGAGTGGGGTCTCGGAAGACTCATTGGGCATCGTGCAGGTGTCCGGGTGTTGGATTGGCACGAAACGGGTTGGATCGTCTGGAATGGACAAAGCTACGTGTGGCTGGCGGACTCCGATTAGCGCGGCGCCTAACACCCGCCTGAAGCTGACGGCGCCCGGCGTCTGTGGTAGAATTGCGTTTGTGAGCATGCCTGTTCGGTGCCACAGCTTAGGCGCACCCCGTTAGACGGCACTCTTTGTCGCTAGACCCATCCACGCAGTTCCGGAGGATCTCGTGAGCTCCAAGTTCTGGCTTGCAGCAGCGAGCTACTTCGTTCTCACCTTCATCTTCGCCGCCGGTTGGCACCTCGGGATCTTCAAACACGTGTATGCCCGCCTCGGCGCGTTTAGTCGCCCTCGCCCGATCATCGCTTTAGGCATGCTCTCGATGCTCCTACAATCTCTCGTCGTGGCGTACCTCTACCCTATCTACTATCGAGGTGGTGCGCCCATCGCTGCGGGCGCCACGTTCGGCTTGCTCTTGGGCGTTTTCATGGGTAGCAGCGCTGTTCTAGCCGAGGCAGGGAAGACACAGATTGCCGATCTGCGCACCTGGATCGCGCTCGAGGGCGTCTACTACCTCCTCCAGTTCACGGTTGTTGGGGCGGTTGTTGGTGTCGTCTATGGACAGCTCCCTAGCTTAGGCGCAGTCCGTTAGGCAGACCCAGTAAGGCACTTGCCAATGGAAATCCGCTCGATCGGATCGTTCCTCGACTATTGGCGAACCATTCGTGGCCGTACGCGGCGCGTCGTGGCCTGTATTCCCCCGGACCAAATCGAGTGGAGCCCGCATCCCGGCAAGTTCACCTTCGGCGACCTCGTGCGGCATCTCGCCACAATCGAGCGCTATATGTATGCAGAGACGGTAGCGGGACGCCCCAGCCGCTACGCGGGGTGCGGCCGCCACCTTGCGGAGGGCTTCGAGGCGGTTGTGGCGTTCCTAGATCGTCTGGGGCTTGAATCGCTGACGATTTTCGGGACGCTGACGGACGCGGACCTTGAACGGAAATGCCTCACCCCAGCCGGCACGCCGATCACCACCTGGAAGTGGCTGCGGGCCATGGTCGAACACGAAGCCCACCACCGTGGCCAGATCTACTTGATGCTCGGCCTTCTGAACGTCCCCACGCCACCGCTCTACGGCATGACCTCAGAAGAGGTCCAGGCGAGGTCTGCCTAACACGCGCGTGAAGCTGACGGCGCCCGTCTTGGGCGGACGATCCGGGAGGACAGCGATGTTCGGAAATCCGCGCACCAAACCTGCCATGCGATCCCCTGAACGCAGTCTCCATCCCTCGAAAGGCGCGCGCAATGTCGAAGGTTGTCGCAATCATGTCCATGTCGCTCGACGGCTACGTCGCCGACCTCAACGATGGCGTGGCCGAAGTGTTCGACTGGTACGTCAACTCGGGCGACGTCGAGATACACACCGGAGGGGCGGACCCCATGACGTTCAAGATGTCCGCGCCGAGCGCCGAGCACTTTCGCGGGCTCACGTCCGGACTTGGTGCCGTGCTCACGGGCCGACGCACCTTCAACGTCGCTCACGGCTGGGGCGGAAACCACGCTTGGGGACCGGCATTCGTGCTTACCCATCACGTCCCCGCCGGATGGCCGCGACCCAACTCGACTGTACACTTCGTGACCGACGGCATCGAAAGCGCCGTGAACCAAGCCAAAACTGCCGCCGCCGGGAAGTCCGTTGGCGTCCACGGCGCCGACACCATCCAGCAATTGCTGAATGCTGGGCTCCTCGACGAAATCCATGTCGACATCGCGGCGATTCTTCTTGGCTCCGGAGTTCGACTCTTCGACCGCCTCGCCGGCACGCCAGTCGTCCTTGGCAACCCGACGGTGAACCGGGGCGTCGGCGTTACTCACCTGCGCTACCCAGTACGCAAGGCGTAGTCGGACCCCACACCCTTTCTCGGCCGGCGTGAGCTTCAGCTCGGTGAGACGTTCACACGCGAGGGCGCCAACGACGTACGCGAGGATCAGGCCGGCGACGAGGGGCCCGGGCGCCGCAGCGCTAGCGAGCTTGCCTACGGCCGCGTAACATATCAGCCGCAACTCATTACCCCCGCTTCCTGGCCGGAGCAGTCACAAGTGGGTGTGTCCGGCTACAAACCGTCTAAGCCGGAGGAACCGACCCAATGCGTGTCATAGTGGTCCTCGCTATTGTCTGCCTGACGGGGTACGCCACGACGGCCGTGACTCAGCAAGCACCTACGAAGCCGAAACACGCGAGGCAGCACGCCGCAACCGGCATCAAGCTCGCAGATGTCGCGGGGACGTGGACGATGGAAAGCATGGTCAAGACCGCCGCCGGCAATGACACAACCGTGACCTCAGAGCTCGTCGCCACCGCGAATCGGAAGGGCTGGGTGACCAGCCTCGCGGGCCGAGACCCTATCCCGACTCGGATCGTTGCAATGGGCGGGGACAGCATCGTGGTGCGGGCTGGGCCGTTCCAGAGCGTCGTCCGCGCGGGACAGAAGGTCACCACCCGTGAAACGCTGCATTTCAAGGGTGACGACGTGTCCGGCACGATCGAGGCGCGCTACGCCAACGGTTCAGTCGTCAAGGGCTCGGTCAAGGGCACGCGCAAGAAATAAGGGGACGTGGATCACACTGCTGTGCGGAGCGGCAGTCGTGGTGCTCTGGGTCGTCATGGCGAACTTGGTGAAATGGTGAGCGTATGCGGGTCGGGATTCCATTGCGCAAGGCGAGTTTGAAGGTCGAGGCTTAACGAAATGACAGCGCCGCCTAACACGCCGCAGCTTAGGCGCACCCCGTTAGGCGGCGCATACTATTCAGGAGGCCCCATGAAAGCATCTTTCCTGAGCATCACCGGGATCACGGTACTAGGTGTCGCGTTCGTCGCCCTTTTGACAACCGGATCAGCCGTGGGGGGCCGCGCCGGAAGTCAGACAGGTGCTGACCAGTGTGCCGCGCGCCTCGCGACGTTTGACACACTCGATTTCGACGTCTTCAGTAACCAGAAATGGCCCCGGCTGTCCGAAAGTCATGCGAGCGACATCGTCGTGACGTGGCCAGACGGTCATGAGACGAACGGGATCGCCCGGCACATCGACGATCTCAGAGGCATGTTCGTCTATGCACCCAACACCAACATCGCCGTTCATCCCATCCGGATCTGCTCGGGTGACTATACCGCGGTGACCGGGATCATGACCGGCACTTTTTCACGATCAATGCCAACCGGCGATGGCAAGACAGTCGCCCCGACAGGCAAGTCGTTCCGGCTTACTATGGCGACGATCGGTCACTGGAAGGGCGCCACCATGGACCACGAATGGCTCTTCTGGGACAATCACGAGTTCATGCGACAGATCGGTTTGACCCAATGAGCACGGTTCCTCGCGCTGCCTAACAAGCGCTTGAAGCTGCCAGCGCACGTAGGGGTATTTGATCTCTTTCCAGCGCGCCGCAGCTTCAGCGCGATCCGTTAGGCAGCGTCGTCGTTCTCGGTTGCCCCCAACTTCTGTAGCTCTGTGCGACGTCCAACACTAAGTTACTGAACAAACCGCTCCCTTATTCCAACCACAGGAGTCGCGACAATGAACTGTCCAGCCTGCGGTACCGCGATGACCGAAATCGCAGCGGGCGACGTCAAGGTGCAAGCATGCAAGGGCGGCTGCGGCGGCTTGTGGTTCGACGAGTGGACGCTCCGCAAAGTGGATCAGCCTGACCAATCGGCCGGGGAGTCTCTCCTCAACATTCCGCAGAACGCGTCACTGAAAGTGGACCAGAGCCAGCGGCGCAAGTGCCCGCGCGACTCCGTCGTCATGATGCGCCATTTTTGGAGCGTTAAACGCGACGTGGTCGTGGACGAGTGCCCGAAATGTGAAGGGATCTTCCTCGATCCAGGGGAACTGGCCGGGATCCGCGCGGATTACAAGTCCGATGCCGAGCGTCACAAGGCGGCCGAGGCGTACTATGCGGAGATGTTTGATCAGCAACTTGCTGGGATGCTGCGGCAGGACAAAGCCAAGTTGGAGAGCGCGCGGCGAGTCGCCAGGATTTTCAAATTCGTGTGTCCCAGCTATTACATTCCCGGTAAACAGGCTTGGGGGGCGTTCTAGTCTTCCTTTAGTCCCTTTCCGATGCGGAACACATGGCCGTCGGGATGTCGCACGTGCAATTCTCGCACGTTCCAGGGCATGTCCGTCGGCGGCCAGGTCACCTCGATGCCCTGCTTGACGCACTCTTCATGGACGGCATCTACATCCTCGACCCACCAGCTCATCCAGCAGCCTTTGTCCTGCGTCTCGTCCTCGAAACTCGCGAAGGTGCTCGTGTTCTTCCCTTTGCCGCGTCCTCCTTGGCCGCCGCGACACATAAAGATCTCGCACGGACCGGAGCCAACGGCGCCGAATCCCGTCGGGTCGCCCCAGCGCCACAACTCCTTCCAGCCCAGCTTGGCGAACCACGCAAAACTGGCGTCCATGTCCGAGACATTGAGAATCGGGGTCACGCCGTGAACGATCATTGTGCTGCTCCTCAATAATCGAGAAGTGTCGCGTCGCGAATCTAGGGCGTCGACCGGCTTTGGCCAGCGGCCTAACAAGCGCCTGGAGCTGGGCGGCACCGTCTTGCTGTGGTAGTCTTCTATTATGGGAGGTCTATGAGCCCAAAGAAGGGAACGCAGAAGTCCGCCAAGATCACCACCGCGATTGGCAAGAAGTCCAAGGGATTCACGGACGAGGAACGAGCCGCGATGAAGGAGCGCGTCCGAGAGCTGAAGGCGGACAAGGAGGACGGCGAAAGCGCGGTGCTCGCGAAGATCGCCGCGATGCGGGAACCGGATCGCGCCATGGGCAAGCGGCTCCATGCTATCATCAAAGCCAGCGCGCCAGCCCTCTCGCCGAGACTCTGGTACGGAATGCCCGCGTATGCCAAGGACGGCAATGTCGTCTGTTTCTTCCAAAGCGCGCAGAAGTTCAAGACGAGGTACGCGACGTTGGGATTCAGCGACAAGGCCAGCCTCGACGAAGGCGCCCTGTGGCCCGTCGCCTTCGCGCTAAAGGAGTTGACCGCCGCCGAAGAGGCAAAGATCAACGCGCTCGTGAAGAAAGCCGTGAGCTGAGGACTGATCTCGCCGGTCTTCCGACCTCCGGTCCGCGGCCCCATCTTGTTCACACCACTCACGATCCCTTGGAGATCATATGCGCATCCTCACGCTCCCGGCGTGCCTCATGCTCATGGTCGCCCCTCCACTTCACTCCCAGGCCGCGCCCACGGCGCCGGCGAACGCGCGGCACTGGGGACTGGCGCCCAGTGTCTTCCCGAAGGGCGCGAGGATGGCTGTTGTTAGCGGTGACCCAGGTAAGGCGGGGCCGTTCACTATCGAGCTGGCGATGCCAGCCGGCTACAGGATCCCTCCGCACTTCCATCCCACCGCTGAGATGGTCACGGTCAAGAAGGGGACGCTACTCGTCGGCATGGGGAACACCTTCGACGTATCGAAGGCCAAACCGATGCAGGTTGGCGATTCGGGATCGATACCGGCAAACGCCCACCACTTCGCAGCGGTGAAGGTTGCCACCTTCATTACAGTGAGCGCGATGGGTCCATTTGCGATGACCTACGTCAATCCGGCGGACGATCCTCAAAAGGCGGCGACTAAGCCCTAGCGTGGGCGCATCTCGTTAGGCTGCCATCGTGTCTCGATTCTGTCTCGCGGTTGCGTGCGTAGTATCGCTCGGCGGCTCGGCGGCTGCGGCACAGGATAGCGCCGCCGCTCGTGTGCTGGCGGCTGAGGATCATCGTTTTGCCGCCATGCTGCGCGCCGATACCAGCGCACTACGCAACTTGCTGTCAGATAGTCTGGCTTACACCCACACAACCGGGACAAAGCAGGACAAGCCTGCGTTTCTCCATTCGCTTGGTAGCGGCGAATTGCATTACCTCACCATCGAACCAACTGAACGAGTCGTGAGACTTGTGGGCACAGACGCCGCGATCGTGGTGGGTCGCTCGCGCATGCGTGTGGAGACCGTCGCCGGAGTCCAAGCCTTCGGGATTCGTTACTTAGCTGTGTACAGTCGCCGTGCGAAAGATTGGCAACTGCTAGCCTGGGAATCCACTCGTGTTCCGGATTGATCGGCGTGCAACCTAGGCAGCCACAGGAGTCCCAGCCATGGCCGAGGCCGCTGCACATGCCGCAGCAATAGCTCAGGCGATCAAGGCTTCCGGCGTCGTTGTCAGAGTCGAGACTCCGGACTTTCTGCGCCTGTTGCAGCGGCAGGACGAGCCCATCGTGGTACGAGCTCCGGGGGGCTTCTTCCAGGCGTCCTGGCGATACCTGACGACCTACAAGGGTCTAGCGTTTTTTGCGGATTCCAACGACCCGTTGGTGCTGCCAGGCCGAGCGGAAGTCATCGACGCCGGGAAGATTTGGGTCCCAGGTTAGCGGTGCCTCACAAGCGCTCGAAGCGACGCCACGTACGAGGAGTTCCGATCGTTAGGTTCGAGGATCGTGGAGCCACTGGAGAAAAAGCCCTGGGGTTTGAGGCGGTTCACCGTTGAGGACCTCGACGGCAACCGTTTCTATATTCACTGTGACTGAGCAACCTTGATGACGCTGCCACCTGGCCGAGGTAGAAACATGAAGCACGTTGCGAACTCCCGATTCACCATCAAGAGCTGGGACGAGAAGCCGTATAGTGAGGGCCAGGACCTGCCAAAGCTGACTCGGGCCGCCGTCACGAAGTCGTTCACCGACGATATCGCGGGCGAGGGGTATGTCGAGTACTTGATGATGTACCGCAGCGACGGCTCGGCCACGTTCGTCGGTCTCGAGCGGGTCGTCGGGCGCATTGCCGGGAGAGCGGGCAGCTTTGTGCTCCAACGCACTGGGGTGTTCGAGAACGGCGTGGCGAAGGAGTCCTATTCCGTCATCCCTGACTCCGGAACCGGAGAGCTGCGTGGGCTGCGCGGCGAGGGGACGTCGGCTGTTGGGCACGGCACTGAGTATCCTCTAACGCTGAACTATGAGTTGGACTAAACTGGCGCCGAGCTCGCTTCGAAGCAAGCCGGCGGAAGGGGCGTTGGTCGACCTGGAACTGAGATAGGCATGTCCGTCAAGCCAGAGTCCCGGCGCGCCGAGCCGAAGCACATCGCGGGCCTCGCTACGCGGACAACCAACACTGCGGAATCAAATCCTTCCACAGCGAAGATCCCGCTGTTATGGGGGCAGTTCACCACCGAGCACTGGCCTGACCGGCTGGAAGAAGTCGGTGCGTTCGGGCCAACCATTGCGGTTTATTCAGCGTATGACAGTGATGTCTCCGGGAGCTATCAACTGCTAGTGGGGCGCCAGGTGCGCAATTCGCGACCGCTGTCGCCGCCGCTGCAAATCGTTTCCGCTCCTCAAGCGTCGTATCTTGCGTTCCGCTGTTCCGGCCCGCTCCCACAAGCCGTGATTGATGGCTGGCGCGACGTGTGGGGATACTTTGCGCGCGGTGATGCGCCGGCGCGCGCCTACACGTTCGATTTCGAGATATATCGCGATGCGGGGACTGTTGAGATTTGGGTGGCAGTCCGAGAGCGTTGAGCGTGCCGCCTAACACCCGTCCGCCACCCGATCTACGAGCGACGCTGATTGCGGCCTGGAGAACCAGCAACCGGGTCACGGTCCAGCTCATCCAGCGCCTGCCGACCGCACTCTGGGACATTGCCGTTCCTGGAGCACCACAGCGCACGGTCCGCGCGATCGCAGCCCACCTCCACAACGCGAGGTGCATGTGGATCAAGACGCTCGGGCGGGAACACGGCATTCCCGCTCCCACTCGCGTCGATCACCGTCGCGTCACACGCCGGCAACTCGTTGTTGCGCTGAAGCGCAGCAGCAACGGAATCGAGGCGCTTCTCGAGCTCGGCCTTGCGTCGGGGGGTCAAGTCCCGCCGTCGCGAGGGTACGTCTGGCGCAACCTGTCCCTCGACGTCGGCCACGTGCTCACTTACTTCGTCGCGCATGAGGGTCATCACCGTGGTCAGCTCATCATGGTGGCGCGCCAAACGGGCCATCGGTTGCCGAGGGCGACCGCGGGCGAGCTGTGGCAATGGAAGCCGCCGCGCAGCTGAAATGGTCAGCGGATCTGTACGGTCGAGCGGACACGAAAAGCGGGGTCTCCGGGGTAGCATTCCAGCTGTGATCCATGCCGCAGTTTAACCTTCATCCATTCGACAGCCCGGATACGACCATGCGCTTCCAGAGACTCGTGTTGTTTCCTGCTGTTCTCGTCGCATGTCATCGCCCCACCGAGGTTCGTGGACTCTACCTGACCGGGGCCGACTCAGGGTGGTTCTTTCCATGCGATGACGCCAAGACCGTCGTCAGCGTCCAGGACACAGCCCTGGTCGCCAGGTACCAGCACATCGCCACCTCGAACCAGCCGGTATTTGTGCGGTTACGCGGCATAAAGGGTCACGAAGGAAGCATCTACGGTGGACGGCGCTACTTCAACGTGCAGCAAATCCTCGAGCTGCGGCCGCGGGCAAGTGGCGAATGCCCTGCGGTTGCCCAACCAGTCGCTCCTCTTTTACCTAACTAGTAGCGCTGGCCTTCATGGTATCGAGTTGGCAGGTTCTCGTTTGGTTGATGCTGGTCCCGCTCATGAGCTGCGCCGGGCGAGGATCGCGCGCGGAGACGTCCGCTATTTCAATCGCCAAGCTGCCAACCGGTACCTGTCCAGTCATTCCAGACTCCACCGTCCCGGACTCGAGCGCCAGGCCCGCTCCCTCCGATTCGACGCCCCGTGTGATTATTCGAGACGGTCCGACCCAACATGGCTACGTGAGCATCTTGATTGACGGCCAGTGGGCGACATGGAACAATGAGCCTCTCGGGCCCGACCTCGATCCCAACGACGTCGACCGCGTCGAAGTCCTAGAGTCCGTCATTGCGAGCCGAGCCTATGGTACGTGCCCGGGAGTCGGTTTGATCATCATCACCACCAAGACCAAGAAATGGCGCCCGAGCTCATGACCCGGCGCGGCCACTGCCGCACTGGACATAGCGACCCGCAGAGGTCTAATCTCCCGCATGCGAAACCGACTCCTTCCTGCTTTGACCGCACTCCTGCTGACCCTGACGGCCAGGGCCGACGCCCAGACCGCTCTGCAACTTAGATGGGAACTCGTGGGGGACAGTATCACTAACGAGTTCGCCGCCTCGCGAGCGGCCTTCACGCTCACGAACCGCGGCCCGAAGCCGCTGCCACCGAGCGGCTGGGCGATCTACTATAACGCGCTCCACTCGGCGCAGCCCGGAAGCGTGGGGGGAGGCTTCACCAGCGAGGACCTGACGGGCGACCTGCACCGTCTCATGCCGGCGGCGGGTTTCGCCGGACTGGCCCCAGGCACCAGCATTCGGATCCCCTACCTCACGGACCTCCTGCTCAACCGGAGTTTCGTTCCGAAAGGGCCCTACATCGTCTTCGATAGTGCGAAGGACGTCGGCGTCCCCTTGAGCAACTACGTTGCCGTCCCGTTCGAGCGCCGCGTGGCGACGCCCGAGAACCAGTTCGCACTCGACTCCACGATCCGCGTCATCCCCGCCGCCGAGCTGCCACCCGTGTTCCCGACGCCGGTGGAGGTGACACCGGGAGCAGGAGTACTGCGTCTCACGGCGCTGCCGCCGATCGAAGCGTCGGAGGCCCTCAAGAACGAAGCGGCGTTCGCGGCGGAATATCTGCGCGCCTTCGTTGGCACCACGGGGAAGGGAAGCGGGCCGTCTTTGCGACTCGATGTAGGTCCCGTCGAAGGTCAGACTTCACCCGAGGCATACTCGCTCGTGGTGGATCCCGTCCTGGGCGTACGAATCGTGGGCGCCTCGCCCGCCGGCGTCTTCTACGGTCTCCAGTCCTTGCGCAGCTTGCTGCCAGCACCCACGCCCCGTGCAGGCCTTGTCCTGCCAGCGATTCGAGTGGTGGATGCGCCGCGCTTCGGCTACCGCGGGTTCATGCTCGACGTCGCCCGCAACTTCCACGCGAAGCCCGTCGTGCTGCGCACGCTCGATCTCCTCGCGCGCTACAAGCTCAATGTCTTTCACATCCACCTCACCGACGATGAAGGCTGGCGCGTCGAGATCCCGAGTCTGCCCGAGCTGACGGCGGTCGGAGCCCGACGCGGCCACCCGCCTGACTCGGACCGGCATCTTCAGCCGGCGTTTGGATCGGGCCCGGTGGTCGATCGGCCATGGGGCAGCGGGTTCTTTTCTCATGCGGACTACGTCGAGATTGTGCGCTACGCGGCGGCGCGGCACATCGAGGTGATTCCCGAGATCGAGATGCCGGGTCACGCGCGTGCCGCGATCAAAGCCATGAAGGCCAACGAGCAATACCGGCTCAACGACCCGGAAGACCGTTCGGTGTACACATCGGTCCAAGGCTACTCCGACAACGTGATGAACCCGGCACTCGAGTCCACGTACCGGTTCATCGAGCGCGTGGTGGGCGATCTCGCCGCGATGCACCGCGAGGCCGGTGCGCCCCTGCGCCACATCCACATGGGTGGTGACGAGGTGCCACGCGGCGTCTGGGTCGGGTCACCGGCTGTCCAGGCGTTCATGCAGGCGCACGGCCTCACGAACGTTGACGATCTCTGGTTCGTCTTCTACGGCCGCATCGAGCAGATCCTCAAGGCTCAGGGCATCGCCCCGTCGGGCTGGGAGGAGATCGCGGTGCGTAAGACCCAGCGGGACGGGCGGCAGCTGAACATCCCGAATCCCGACTTCGCCGCGCGCGGCTGGCGCGCCTACGTCTGGAACAACGTCCCGGGCTGGGGCGCCGAGGACCTCGCCTACCGCCTCGCGAATGGCGGCTACGATGTCGTGCTGAGTCCCGTGACCAATTTTTACTTCGATCTCGCGTGGAATCAGAATCCGGACGAGACGGGGCTCGACTGGGGAGGCTACATCGATCTGCGCAAGCCGTTCGACTTCATTCCGCTCGACTACTACCGCAACACCCGCCTCGATCGCCGAGGCAACCCGCTGGACCCCGCCGTGTTCGCCGGCAAGGACCGGCTGACCGACTACGGTCGCGCGCACATCGTGGGGATTCAGGGCAACCTCTGGTCGGAGACGCTGGGCGCCGAGGGACTGGTCGAGTACATGCTGGTCCCTAGGGCTTTCGCGCTGGCCGAGCGGGCATGGGCGCCCAACCCGGACTGGGCGAAGGAGCGCGACCCAGCAAAGGCCGACTCCCTCTATCGCGATGCCTGGTCCCACTTTGTCAACGTGCTCGGCCAGCGCGAGCTGCCGCGACTCGATCGGGAAGTCCCGGGCCTCAACTATCGGATCCCCACGCCCGGTCTCAAGCTGGAGGGCGGAGCGGTGCGCTGCAGCGTGGAATTACCCGGCTTTACCCTGCGATACACGACCGACGGGAGCGAGCCCACCGTGCGCAGCGCCGTGGTGCGCGGGCCCATCCCGTTGCGCGGCACGGTCCGCGTCGCCGCTTTCAGCACCACGGGCCGAAAGGGTCATACGGCGCGCGTCACGGCTCCCTAGTTGGCGCGTGGAGATTGTGGAATGAATGCCATGCGTCTCCTAGGACCGGCGCTCCTCCTCGGTGCGACGTTCCTTGCGGCGCAAGCGCCCGCGCCGTCCTGTAACACTCCGTGCCTGAGGGAGCGTGCTCAGGAGGCGCTCGCGGCGCATCGCTACGCGGACTATCTCAGGGTCGCGCGCCAATTTGCTGCACGCACGCCTGACCACCCCGGAGTCATCTACGCCGTAGCGAGTGGGCTCGCCCTGATCGGGAAGCCGGATTCGGCCCTGCGCTGGCTTGAGCGGCTTGCCCAGATCGGCGCGAGCCGCATGCCCGCCTCCGATTCGGTCTTCGCGCCTCTCTGGAAGTCCCACGCGTTCCAGGCGGTGCAGGCTCGTCTCGATGCTAACCGCGTGCCCAATCTCCATGGGAAGGCGGCATTTGTACTCCCAGACCCGGATCTCCTGCCCGAGGCTTTGGCGTGGGACCCTTCTACTGCAAGCTGGATCGTCGGCAGCCTGGCAGAGCGAAAGCTGATCAGGGTCCGGCCAGACGGTTCGACGACCAACTTCGTCTCCACCTCGGATCTGCTCCGCGTTGTGGGCATCCACGTGGACTCGGCGCGCTCATTGCTGTGGTTTGCGACATGGGCCCCCCGTCCTCCACTCGACAGCGCGCGAGGGCACCACAAGCCCATGTCCGAGACGCGCCTGTTCAAGTGCGACCTACGAAGTGGCCGAGTTCTGCGCCGCTACACCCCCGCGGATTCTGAGACTAGCCACCTCTTTAATGATCTCGCGATCGCGGCGAATGGCGACGTCTATGTGACTGACACGGAGCAGGGACGGCTATACCGCATCAGGGCCGACGTCGATTCGTTGGAGGTTTTCCTCCGGCCCGACCCGGATCACTTCAGCGACGCTAATGGCATCGCTCTCGCGCGCGGCGATCGCACACTCTACGTCGCATTTCTCGAGGGAATCGGGAGAGTCGACATTCGCACGCGGCAAATAACGAGACTGCGTGCTCCCGTGAATGCAAGTACCGCGGAAGTAGATGGACTGTACTGGTATCGCGGCGTGCTGCTTGGCGTGCAACACGCACCCGGTCTCGAACGGGTCGCTCGCTATCAGCTCACTCCCGATGGCCGATCAATTCGGCGGGTCGAGCTGCTCGAGCGCGGGGACAGTATTCTCCAGCTACCAACAACCGGGGCGGTGGTAGGCACACGCCTCTATTACATCGCCAACAGCCAATTCGACCGGCTCGGGGATGATAATCGGCTCAGACCTGCTACCCAATCGCCACCGCGACTGACGGTTGTGCGAGTAATCGATTTGGAAGACCACTGAGCCTCTCGAGCTCTGTCATCTCCTCTTCCGCACGATTGCCCGGCCGGGCGCCCCTTCGTGCCCTCGGACCTTGATCGGTAGCACGATCACATCGTAGTCACCGGCTTGAACCGACCGGAGATCCAGCCCCTCCACGATCGGAATCCCGCGCCCCAGCAGAATCTGATGTGTCCTCGGCGCCGCAGCGCCGAACTGCTCTGCCGAGATGTAGTCCACGCCGACCAGCACGACACCCGCGTCCGCGAGGAGCTGCGCCGCGTCTGGCGCGATGTAGGCGAAGTCCCGATGGAACGCCGAGTCCATCCAGCCGCGCAGCGTGCTCCGGGTCCGGAACAGCACACGCCTCGCGCCGCGCCAGTCGTGCCGGTTCAGCTCGGCCGCGTCGATCGCCCGGACGCTGTCGGGGATATCGATCACCCGCGCCGCACCGATCAACGGGTCCAGCGCCACTTGGTCGATCGGCGCGCCAGTGGCGACGAAATGCATCGGGGCGTCGATGTGCGTCCCGGTGTGCGCGCCCATCGAGTAGACCGACAGCGTCAGCTTGTCGCCTTTCCGCATATCCTTGAGAAAATCGAACTTCATCGGCGCGTCGCCCTCGTACACCGGAGTCCGGGACGGATCGAGCGTCGCCGTCACGTCGATCCACCCCTCAGCGCTCAACTCCCGCGTCCCTTGGTCACGCGGAGCACAGCCTACAACGAGGCTGAGCAACAGCGTGAAACCCAACCCCGCCACACCGATGATCGTCTCGGCTACGGTCCATGTCTTCAGCGTCTGTTGAACGGTCATGTTGAAGAACTCCTTGATGAGCCAAAACCCCGAATCGTTGACGTGTGACAGCACCAGCGAGCCTGCGCCCGTCGCGAGGACCAACAGCTCGGCGTGCGTTCCCGGTGTCCCCGCTGCGATAGGCGCGACGATTCCAGCGCTCGTCGTCATCGCGACGGTCGCCGAGCCGGTGGCCACCCGGATCAGCGCCGCCACGGTCCACGCGAGCAGGAGCGGCGAGGCGTGCGATCCCAAGGCGACGTCGGCAATCGCTTTCCCCACGCCGCTCTCGAGGAGCACCTTGTTGAATCCGCCGCCGGCGCCAATCACCAGGAGAATGGTGGCGGTCGGCGCGAGGCAGTCGCCCGCGAACTTGAGGAGCTGATCCCGCGTGAAGTGCCGCCGGTATCCCAGCGACCAGAAGGAGAAGAGCAGCGCCAGGAGCAGTGCGACAATCGGGCCGCCGACGAAATCGACGGCCGAGCGGAGCGTGCTGGCGGGATCGAGCGCGACATCGGCTGCGCTCGCGCAGAGCATGAGGATCACCGGCAGCAGCACGGTGAAGAGTGAGATACCGAAACTCGGCATCTCCCGCGCGATGCCGCCCATGTCGTCCATGCCGCCCGTGAACTGCGCAGCTATAGGGTTCTCCGCGGGGAGCGCGATGCGCGGCGCAATCCACGAGGCGAAGATCGGGCCGGCCAGCGCCGCCGTCGGCAGCCCGACCAGGATAGCATAGGCGATCGTGCGCCCGATGTCGGCCTTGTAAGCGACGACCGCGAGCGTCGCCGCAGGATGAGGCGGCACCATCCCATGCACCACCGACAGCCCCGCGACCAGCGGAATGCCGATCTTCACGAGTGAAAGCCCGGAGCGACGGGCAATCGTGAACACCAGCGGGATCAGCAGCACGAAACCGACCTGAAAGAATACCGGAATGCCGACGATAAAGGCGACGAACATGATCGCCCAATGCACGCGTTTCTCGCCGAACAGTGCGATGAGCGTGGTCGCGATGCGCGTTGCGCCGCCGGACTCCGCCATCATCTTGCCCAGCATGGTTCCGAGTGCGACCACGATCGCGATGAATCCCAGGACCGCGCCGACCCCGTCCTGGAATGCCTTTGCCACGCTGCCGAACGGCATTCCCGCTGCAATTCCGAGCGTGAGCGATACTGTAATCAACGCGATGAAGGGATGCAGCTTGAAGCGCGCGATCAGGACGATCAGCGCCACGACCGCGCCGAACGCTAAGAGGAGGAGCTGAGTGCTCGCGCTCATGCCGAGCGCGCCACCAGATCGCCTACAATCGTGTTCGGGGTTTCGCGGATGTCACACACCCATACGCGCTCGTCCGGCGACGGCTCCTCGAGACTGGCGAGCTGGCTCTCGAGCAGCGCTGGCGGCATGAAATGCCCGCGGCGTTGGGCCATGCGCTCGGCCAGGAGCGCTCGGCTCCCGGCGAGATACACGAAACGCACGTCCGTTGCCCCAACCGAGCGCAACAGGTCACGATAGCTCCGCTTAAGTGCCGAACACGAGACGACGAGACCAGCTCCTGCGCGTTTCGCTTCGTGCAGTCGGGCCGCTATCGCGAGCAGCCAGCCGCGGCGGTCGGCGTCCGTCAGCGGCGTCCCGGCCGCCATGCGCTTGACGTTCTCCGGGGGATGCAGGTCATCACCTTCGACGAACTCGATGTCGAGCTCGCGAGCGAGCTGCGCGCCGATCAGACTCTTGCCGGAGCCGCAGACGCCCATGATCACGTAAAGGCCGGTATGGACAGCGCCCATGAAGTGGCCCAATCCTATACCACCGAGGGATTCGGGGCTATTCTGCTGGCTGCATGACTCAGATCGCCTTTGCGGGCGTCGGCGTCGATTTCGGCGACACCACCCTGTTCTCGAACGTCTCCTTCACTGTCGCCCCGGGCGAACGGTGGGGCATCGTGGGCCGCAACGGCTCGGGAAAGACCACGCTCTTCCGGCTGCTGACGGGTGAGCTCGAGCCGACCCGCGGCAGCATCGCGCGCGCACCAGGACTGCGAGTATCGCTGCTCGAGCAGCACCGCGACTACGGCGCCGCGACGACGGTGTGGGAGGCCGCTGCCGGCGCGCTGGCCGAGCTGCTGGCGTTGGAGCAGTCGCTGGTGAAGCAGGCCGCCGATATGGCGCACGACGCTTCGCCGCGCGCGCTCGCTCAATACGGCGAAGACCTGGAGCGCTTCGAGCGGGAAGGTGGCTATGCTGTCACGGCACGCATCGATGCGGTGCTTCATGGCCTCGAATTCGATCCCGCGCAGGCCCGCGTGACCCCGCTGTCGGCGCTGAGCGGCGGCGAGCTCGGCCGGCTCGGCCTGGCGCGCCAGCTGATGACGACCGCCGATGTGCTGCTGCTCGACGAGCCGACCAATCACTTGGATCTCGAAACCACGCGCTGGCTGGAGGAATACCTCGCTGCAAGCGGGCGCACGGTGCTGCTCGTGAGCCACGACCGCGCTTTCCTTGCCGCCACCGTGGATCGCGTGCTGCATCTCGAGGGACAGACCGCGACGCCGTACACGGGGGACTACGCCGCCTTCGTGACCCAGCGCGCCGAGCGGCGGTTGACACAGCAGCGGGCCTACAACCAGCAGCAGCGCACGATCGCGCACGAACAGGATTACATCGCGCGCAATATCGCGGGGCAGAACAGCCGCCAGGCCAAAGGCCGGCGCAAACGGCTCGACCGGCTGCCGCGGCTGAGTCCCGTCATCGGTGCGGAAGGGACCATGGCCGTGCGCTTCGACGTCCCGGAGCGCGGCGGCGATCAGGTCGTCAGCGCGAAGAACGTGAGCGTGGGGATCGGTACGCGCACCTTGGTCGAGCGGTTCAGCGGAACCCTGGAGCGGACCGGCGTGCTGGGCATCATCGGGCGCAACGGGTCGGGGAAGTCCACGCTGCTGCGGGCGCTGCTGAGTGAGCATCCGATCGAAGCCGGCGAGCTGCGGCTCGGCACGTCGATCACGGCCGGGTACTACCGGCAGGATCTCTCCCAGGTGCCGCTCGATCGCACGCTGTACGACGTGATCGCCGCGCTCCGGCCGAAATGGGAACGCGGACGCATCCAGGGGCACCTGGGACGATTCGGGTTCTCAGGGCAGGAAGTCCAACGGCGCGCCGGCTCATTGTCGGGCGGCGAGCGGGCGCGCGTCGCGCTTGCCATCCTGATGCTCTCGGACGCCAACCTGCTCGTGCTCGACGAGCCGACCAATCACCTGGATGTAGAATCCATCGAGGCCCTCGAGGATGCAATCCACGCGTACGACGGCACGGTCATTCTGGTGAGTCACGACCGCGCGCTGCTGCGTGCCCTGACGACGCGGATGTGGATCCTGCACGAGCGGCGCATGACCGAGTTCCCGGGCGGCTTCGCGGAGTGGGAGGACGTCAGCGCGGAGCGCGCCCATGCTGCGGCGGTCAGCGCCGCGGAGGAACAGG
>Ga0209056_10002356_pt1 | contig 20422 bp, 22 predicted proteins | sample GraSoiAngelo_114_FD_185876 | JGI IMG/M metagenome (GOLD analysis project Ga0209056, IMG submission 185876) | Grasslands soil microbial communities from the Angelo Coastal Reserve, California, USA - 14_0903_13_40cm (SPAdes) (version 2) | ecosystem: Environmental > Terrestrial > Soil > Grasslands...
GACCCACATGCGCAACGAGGGCGGCCAGATCGACCAGGCGCTGGACGAAACGTTCCGCATCGCCCGCGAGGCGGAGATCCCCGCCGAGATCTGGCATCTCAAGGTGTCGGGACGGCGCAACTGGGGCCGGATGCCGCACGTGCTGGCCCGGATCGACTCGGCGCGCGCCGCGGGGCTGGACATCACGGCCGACCAGTATCCCTATCTCGCCGGGGCGACCTCGCTCGACGCGTCTGTCCCGGCGTGGGCTCACTCGGGCGGGAATGATTCGCTCATCGCGCGGCTGCGCAATCCTATCATCCGCGCGCGACTCCGCGCCGAGCTGCTGGCGCCGCCCCAAATGATGGACCGCTTTTACCGCGCCACCGAAGGGCCGCAGGGCGTCATCGTCTTCCCCTTTGAAGACTCGCTGCATTATCTCCAGGGGAAGCGCCTCTCCGAGATCGCGGCGCAACGCCACCGCGATCCCATCGAGACGATGTTCGACCTCATCATCGCCGATAACGCGCACAGCGGAGCCATCTACTTCCTCATGGACGAGGCCGACGTGCGGGCGGCGATGCAGGAATGGTGGGTCGCCGTGAACACCGACGCGAGCGGCGTCGCGCCCGACGGCCCGTTCGGCAGTCAGGGCACACACCCCCGCTCCTACGGGTCGTTTGCCCGCATCCTCGGCCGCTATGTGCGGGATCAAAAGTTGATGCCGCTCGAGTTCGCAGTGCGCAAGATGACGTCGCTCGCGGCGCAGCGCGTTGGTCTCGCCGATCGCGGCCTCGTGAGGCCCGGCATGTTCGCCGATATCACCGTCTTCAATCCTGCGACCGTGATCGATCGCGCGACGTTCGAGAAGCCGCATCAGACGTCGGTCGGGATTGAGTACGTGTTCGTGAATGGGCAGATGGTGTTGAAGCAGGGGCAGATGACGAGCGCGCGTCCGGGCCGGGGCCTCAGGGGTCCGGGATACCGCGGGTCGCACTAGGGTGACGCTTGGCCGGTTGGTGCTCGCGTGGTTCCTGGTTGCGGTTTGGTTTGGGGTTTCGTTGTGGGTCAATCTCTTTATCGTTGCCGGCGTCCTACGAATCCTGAGCCGCCTGGGGGACGGCGTTCTCGCCAACATTCCAGGGACACTGCTTTACTGGAGGGCTCTCGAAGCCCTCGCGCTGACTCTCTTCGCTTCGTTATGGTTTGATTCGCTGGGCAGCGGCCAATGGTGGTTGGTGTTTCTGTTGGTGGGGATTCTCGCAACCGTTCCCGTGCAACTCCTAGAACGGAATGGACTGGGCCGCGCGTTCGTAGTCGCAGAGGCTGGGGAGCTTCTCCGCTATCTCGTTGCGGGTGCCCTGCTCGCCTGGCGTCTTTCGTAGCTATCTTCGCAGGACACATGACCACGATTCGACTGACTGCGCTGTCGCACGGCGCCGGCTGAGCCTGCAAGCTCGGCCCCGCCGAGTTGGCGCAGGTCTTGCGCCACGTGCCGACCCTCTCGGATCCACGCATCCTGGTCGATGCTTCGACGCGGGACGACGCCGCCGTGTACCAGTTGACGCCGGACCGCGCCATCGTCGCCACCGTGGATTTCTTCACGCCGATCGTGGACGACGCGTACGACTTCGGCCGCATCGCCGCCGCCAATGCGTTCTCGGACGTCTATGCGATGGGGGGAACGCCGCTGCTCGCCCTGAACCTCGTCGGCTGGCCGCGCGACACGCTGCCCTATGAGCTGCTGGGCGACGTGCTGCGCGGCGGCGCCGACATCGCGAAAGAGGCGGGCGCGTTCGTGCTCGGCGGACATTCGGTCGACGATCCGGAACCCAAGTACGGGATGGTCGCGATTGGCGAGGTGCATCCCAACCGCATCGTGACGCTCGCGCGGGCGCGGGCCGGCGACGCCCTCGTGCTGACCAAACCGATCGGCACCGGCGTGCTCACGACCGCGCTGAAGCGTGATCTCGCCACCGCGGCTGATCTCGCGGAGGCAGTGCGATCGATGGCCACGCTGAATGCCGGCGCCGCGCGCGCGATGCGCGCGACGGGAGGCGGAGTGCATGCCGCGACCGATGTCACGGGGTTCGGCCTGCTGGGTCACTTGCACAACATGCTCATGGCCAGCGGCCTGGCCGCCGAGATCGATGCGGCGTCCGTCCCGCTGTTCCCCCAGGCGGCCGCGCTGGCCGAGCGCGGTGCGGTGCCAGGCGGCACCAAACGCAACCGCGACGCCCTGTCCCCCCACGTCAGCTTCGCCGCTCGAGTCCCGGAGCCGATTCGCGTGCTGCTGTTCGACGCGCAGACCTCGGGTGGGTTATTGATCGCGGTGGACCCCGATCGGGCCGGCGCGCTGCTCGCGACGCTGGAGCGGGAGGGGACTCCGGCGGCGGCGCGGATCGGCCGCATCACGCGCGCCGGGGTCGGGGCCGGCGCGATCACGGTGGGCTGAGTGCGCGCGCGTCCCCCGGCGATACCTGAATACCGCTCCCTGACGCCCGAGGCGCTCGATGCACTCGAGCGGGCGGTCCGCGAGCGGCGGCGGGTAGCGCTGCGGCGCCGGGGCACCGAATATGTCGTGGTGGCCGAGCGCCTGGAGATGAGTGAACGCGACGACGTACTGGCAGGGCGGCTCCCGATGACCGGTGAGCTGCTCACATTCCGGCTGCATGATCTGGAGAGCTTCGCGGTGCTCCCCTGAGCGCCGCTCCGAATCGTGTTTACACGCCTGCTCGTGGGTCTAGACGGCAGTCCCAACGCCGACGAGGCGCTGGAGCAGGCAGTCCATCTCGCCCAGCGGTTCAAGGCCACGGTGGTGGTGGCACATGTGCGGGAGGGGCACGGCAAGGGCCGCCGCACCTCCGATGCGGGCGAGCTGCTGCAGCGCGCGCAGGAGCGCGTCGCCGACGCCGGGTTGGCAGTCGAGACGATTCTCAAGCACGGCGACCCGGACACCGAGCTGGCGGAGCTGGCGCGCGACGTCGACATGGCGCTGGTGGGCCGCCGCGGCCGTTCGTCGCGGGCCGACGTCCTCGGCGGGACGGTCACGTCGCTGATTCGCATCGCAGAGCGGTCCGTCGTCGTGTGCGGCAGCAAGCCGTCGCCGATGAATTCCTGCGCGGTGGCGTACGATGGCCGCGAAACGGCGCAACGCGCGCTCGCGCTCGTCGCGCGTTTCGCGAGCGTCACGCACAGCACGGTGCACGTGATTCACGCGACCATCGATCCCACCGTCGGCACCATGGTCATCGGCGAGGCCGAGGCAATGCTGTCGCTGCAGGGCGTCGCCTTCGTCACGCACCTGGAGCCCGGCACGCCCGGTGCGGCGGTGGCGCGCGTGATCGAGCGGACCCGGTGCGATGCCCTGTTCGCCGGCGCCCATGTCGGGTCGGGACGGCGCAGCGACGTGACGGTCTCGCACGCCGAGGAGATCCTGCTGAATACCGACATTCCGGTCGTCATTCAGCCATGACCACCCCGTTCGTGCTCGTGCATGCGGACGAAAGCTGCCTGGGCAACGATTCCACGAAGCCGAGCCGGGGCGGCAACGCGGCGCTGATCGAGGCGCCGGCGGGAGACAGCGTGGCGCGCTGGGATTTCTACGAGTGCTCGCCGCAAACGACGAACAACAAGATGGCCTTGGCGGGCGCCATCGCGGCGCTGGAATGGATTCGGCGCCAATGGCGTCATGCGCTGGTGCACTTCGTCTCCGACTCCGAGTATCTGGTCAAAGGCATGCAGGAGTGGCGCAAGGATTGGAAAGCTCGCGGCTGGCGCCGCAAAACGGGCCCGCTCGAGAACGCCGATCTCTGGCAGAAGCTCGACCAGGTCGATGGCGCGCACACGGTGGAATGGCGCTGGGTGCGCGGCCACAACGAGCATGTCAAGAACGAGTACGCGAACGCCCTGGCGATCCGCGCCGCCGACCAGCAGGAGCGCTCCAACGGCCTGATTCCATCCGGTTTCGACACCTGGCTGGCGCAGCAGCGGGCGCGCGGCAAATACATGGACTTCGATCCCGATAAGGAGCTGCATGAGCGCAGCAAGTAAAGACCACCTGGTAGCCGCCGATCAGTCGCTTCCCGCCGATCGGATACCGCTCTACGAGGTGTACATGCGTATGGCGGAAGAGCTGGCCAAGCGCTCGACCTGCGTGCGCCTGCAAGTGGGAACGGTCATCACCGACCAGCGGCTCGAGAACGTCCTCGCGATCGGGTACAACGGGAACGCGCGCGGCCTGCCCAACAAATGCGACTCGGCGGTGCCGGGCAACTGTGGCTGCATCCATTCGGAGATGAACGCGCTGGTCAAGGCGCCGGGCAATGTGCGCGACAAGGTCGTCTTCGTCAGCGCGTCGCCCTGTGTCATGTGCGCCAAGTTGATCATCAACTCCGGCGTCACGCACGTGTTCTACCGCAAAGCGTACCGCGATCCCTCGGGCGTGGAGGTGCTGCAGCAGGGCGGCGTCGTACCCGTGCTCTACGACCGCTGGATGAGCGCCTGGAGGAATGGCGCGTAGCTGATGGACGAGCTCGACCGCCTGTTCGGCCTCCTCGTCGCGGCGCTCGCCCGGGAAACGCGCGTCGCGGTCCCCTTCCCCGCCTCCGAGGTCTACGAGCGTCTCGTCCCGTATCGCTCCAACCGGTCGCGACTGAACGTCGCGACGCATCAGGACTACGAAATGGCCGTGCTCCGGCTGCTGGCGGGCGAGCGCAGCTACGTGCAGCTCGAACCGGAGACGGTGCGCGAGGCAATGCAGCGGGAGATCTCGGGCGTCAATCCCGACCCCGCCTACTTTCGCAGCTTCCCGGACGCGCAGGTGATGGTGAACGGCCGCGCCGCCGAGCGCGTGCTCCTCGCCGATCGTGCCTACGCGCCGGCAAGATCGGACGAAGACGAGAACGAGGAGCTGGTAGACACCACCGGAGAGAATCCCGTGCCGGTGCCGTTCGTCCCGCCGGGTACGCGTCGGGCGACCCCACCCGTGGTACGGTCCAAGGATGCGCTCGCGGCCAATCAATGCGAGTACTGCGGCGGCGTGCTGCCCACCAACCGCGAGGCGCGCTTCTGCCCGCACTGCGGTCAGCCGCGCGAAGGGGACCTGCGGTGCCAGGGCTGCGGCAACGCGTTGGATGTGGGATGGGCCTATTGTTTGTCATGTGGCCGCCCCACGGGCTTTGAATGACGGCCCGACGGCCCGACGGCCGGACGGCCAAGATCGCGGTTATCCCCGGAGATGGTATCGGGCCCGAGGTGATCGAAGCCGCGATCCCGATACTCGATCGCGTCGCGGCCAAGCACGGATTCTCGTTGAACTGGGAACACCTTCCATATTCCGCCGACCATTACCTCGAAACGAAAGAGACGCTGCCGGAAGCCGGTTTTCGTCATCTGCGCGACGACGTCGATGCGATCTTCCTCGGCGCCCTCGGCGATCCGCGCGTCCCCGGCAATGAGCATGCCCGCGACATTCTCCTGGGTCTGCGATTCAAGCTCGATCTGTACGTCAATTTCCGGCCGGTGGAGCTGCTGCATCCGGACCTGACGCCGCTGCGCAATTCCGGCACGATCGACTTCGTCATCTTCCGCGAGAACACGGAGGGACAGTACCTCGGCCGGGGCCGCACCAGCGGCGACGAGCACATCGCGGAGGAAGTCAACACGGGCAAAGGCGTGGAGCGGATCATCCGCGCGGCCTTCGAGTGGGCACGGTCGCACGGCCGGAAGCGCGTGACGATGAGCGATAAGTCGAACGCGATTCCCACGCACCGGATCTGGCAGGATCGCTTCAAAACGATCGCCCGGGAATATCCGAACATCGCCGCGGACCACAGGTACGTGGACGCGCTGGCACTGGAAATGGTGCGTGAGCCACAGCGCCTGGACGTGATCGTGACGAATAACCTCTACGGCGACATCCTATCCGATCTTGGTGCGGGGCTGGTCGGCGGGCTGGGCATTGCCGCGAGCGCCAACCTGCATCCCGGCAAGCGGAACGCCCTGTTCGAGCCAGTACATGGCTCGGCACCTGCCCTCGCGGGCAGGGGGGTCGCAAATCCCGTCGCAGCCGTCTTGACCGGGGCGCTGATGTTCGAGCACCTGGGACACCCCGACGCCGCGGCCGCCGTGAAGCGGGCTGTGCGGCAGCTCCTTTCCAACGGGGTCCGGCCTCCCGATCTGGGGGGGAGCGCCGGCACCGGGGCCGTCGCAAAAGCGCTCACCGAGCTGGTTTGAACCCCAGTTGACAGGCGTGGCACTGATTGGTTGAGTCCGGGTAGGAATTAATCCCACGGCCGAGCACTCTATGCCGCCACTGCCGTTAGCGAAAATCCTCGATGTGGCTATGCCCTCTGTAAGGGGCGACGCACGCGCGGTCGTGGACGTGCTGGCTTGCAAGAACGGCCTGCTCCCTCGCGCCGGTGACGTCGCCACCTTCCTCGGACTCCGCACCCGTCATCAAGTAGCCCGCACGTTGCGTCGAGCCAGCCTGCCTCCTCTTGAGGAGCTGGCCGCGTGGACACGGCTGTTCTACTGGGTGCTGCAATCGGAACAAACCGGGGCATCGCTGCTCGCCCTGGCCCGCCAATCGCACGTCGAACCCGCAACCTGCTACCGCCTGGTGCGCCGTCTGATGGGGCAGCCGTGGTCCCGCGTCCGGCGCGGCGGTATCGCCGCTGCGATCCTCCGCTTTCGGACGGCCTGTCGGGACACGGGGATGCACGAGCTGGCATTGCAGCCGTATCTGGTTGCGGCCGCCCGGCACGGAACCAGCGCGGCGACCGCGGTGGGTGGCGGCGCAAGATCTGGTCAGCTCGTTCGCACGACATCGGCCGTCCCCGCCCTCCCAGCCCCGGCCCAGCCCGCCCCCCGGAGCGTCGCTCGCGGGCAGGACGCGCCCGGCAGGCCCCTCGGCGTGCACGACGCCCGGCTCGGGATCGGCGGGTATCCGTTCGACGTGGCGATTGGGCGGGACGGTGCTGCCTGGCTCACGCGTCTGCACGCGGCCGTGCTCGAGCGCCTGCAGCTCCAACCGCTCGCGTCCACGGGCGTCGTTCGCGTGGGCATCGCCCCCACGCGCGTCGTGCTCGAGCCGGCCGGCGATCGCGCCTGGGTAACCAATCAGTTCACCAAGGACGTCGCCGTCGTGGATCTCGTATCGCGCCGCCGGATGGGCGCCCTCGCGATGGACGGTGATCCGCTCGGCGCGGCGTTGTCGCCGGATTCGCGAACGCTGTACGTCACCACCAACCTCGATCGTCTTTGCGTGTGCGCGCTGACCGACAACGGCGGCCGCATCCTACGATCCGCCCCGCTCCCGCAGGCGTGCACCGAGCTGGTGATCCATCCCGCCGGTAACCGTGTGTATGTCCCGACTTGGAAAGCCGGCTCGATCCTCGAGCTCGATGCACGGAGCCTGGCGGTCATTCACCGTTATGAGGTCGGCGGCCGGCCGCTCGGCGTCGCTGTCTCGTCCGACGGCATGCGCCTCTACTGCGGCAACGAGCACGGTTGGATCGACCTGGTGCATTTGCCCACCGGGAGAATTGTGCGACGGCCTTTCGAGACCCCGGTGGACGAAGTGGCGCTCACGCCCGACCAGGCGATGGTGTACGCCAGCCTGCGAACGGCCGGGCGGATCGCGATGGTCGACGCGTATACCCTGGCGTGCGTCGGGACGCTCGAGACCGGGGGTCTGCCACGCCATATCGCCTTCGATCGTCTGGGACGAGTTGCGATCGTTGCCAACGAATCGGGATGGGTGGACCTCGTGCGGTAATCGATTCGGCGCTCGGGCGATGAGAAGCGGCGGATAGGGAACACACCTATCCGCCGCTCGTGTTTTGGCGTCATGACCTACCGTCGCATTCGGCGCAGGCCCATATTCCGCCCACTTATGATGGAGTTGCTCACATGAAAACCCAAGGCGCTACCAGGGACGTCGTCTTCCTGTCGGGCGTGCGGACAGGATTCGGGGCGTTCGGCGGTTCACTGAAGGACTTGTCGGCGATCGACTTGGGCGCGGTCGCTGCCCGTCACGCCATCCAGCGCTCCGGCGTTCCCGCGGGCGACTTCGGACACACCGTGTTCGGCAACGCCCTCCAGACCTCGGCCGACGCCATCTACATGGCGCGCCATGTCGGATTGAAAGCCGGACTCCCGATCGAGACGCCGGCCGTCACCGTGAACCGGCTGTGCGGCTCGGGGTTCGAGGCGATCACGCAGGGCGCGCAATTGATCCTGCTCGGTGAGGCCGAGGCGGTGCTCGCCGGCGGCGCCGAATCGATGAGCCAGGCGCCGCACGTGGTGCGGGGGGCGCGCTGGGGACTGCGGCTCGGGCCGGCGCCACTCGAGGATCTGCTCTGGGAAGCGCTGAAGGATCCACAGTGCGGCCTGTCCATGGCCGAGACCGCCGAGAGCCTCGCCGAGAAGTACAAGCTCACGCGCAAGGAAGTAGACGAAATAGCCGTCGGCTCGCAGCAACGCGCGAAGCGCGCGTGGGACGCCTGCGCGTTCCAGGACGAAGTCATCCCCGTGACGGTGAAGGTGAAGGGAAAGGAAGTCGAGTTCCGCGCCGACGAGCACATGCGGCCGGACACGACGCTCGAGATCCTCAGCGGATTGAAGCCGTACTTCAAGAAGGATGGGCTGGTCACGGCCGGGAACGCCTCCGGCATATCCGACGGCGGTGCAGCCACGGTCATAGCGAGTGAGGAGTATGCGAAGGCGCACGGGTTGAAGCCGCTCGGCCGTCTCGTGGCGTGGGCCGTCGCCGGCGTCGAGCCGAAACACATGGGTATCGGACCCGCGCCCGCCGCTCGCAAGGCGCTGGAGAAGGCAAAGATGAAACTCGAGCAGATGGATCTCGTCGAGGTGAACGAAGCGTTCGCGCCGCAATACCTGGCGGTCGAGCGCGAGCTGGGGCTCGATCGCAGCCGCACCAACACCTGCGGCGGCGCGATCGCGATCGGACATCCGTTGGCAGCCACGGGGACGCGCATCACGATCCATCTCTTGCACGCGCTGCGGCGCGAGCAGAAGCGCTTTGGACTCGGCTCGGCGTGCATTGGCGGTGGTCAGGGGGCGGCCGTGATCGTCGAGGCCCTGTGAGCGACATACTGCTCGGGGCGATCGGTCTGATCGCCCTCTATCTCTTTTCGGGCCTGCGCGTGCTGCGCGAATACGAGCGCGGCGTGTACTTCCTGCTCGGCCGTCTGCGGCCCACGAAGGGGCCGGGACTGATCTTTCTCCCTCCCGTGCTGGCGCGGATGCAGAAAGTGTCGCTGCGCGTGATGGCCATCGACGTCCCGCCCCAAGACGTGATCACGCGCGACAACATCTCCATCAAGGTCAATGCCGTCCTGTACATGCGCGTAAAGACGCCCGACAAGGCCGTGGTGGGAGTGGAGAATTACCTCTACGCCACGAGTCAGCTCGCGCAGACGACGTTGCGGTCGGTGCTGGGTGAGACGGAGATGGACGAGCTGCTCGCGAACCGCGACAAGATCAATGCGATCCTGCGCCAGACGATCGACACGCGCACGGAGGACTGGGGCATCGAGGTGTCGGCCGTCGAAGTGAAAGACGTCGATCTGCCGCCGGAGATGAAGCGGGCGATGGCGCGTCAGGCCGAGGCCGAGCGCGAGCGGCGGGCCAAGGTCATCAACGCCGAGGGTGAGCTGCAGGCGGCAGAGAAGCTTGCGCAAGCGGCGCACATCATCGGCGCCGAGCCCGCCGCGATTCAGCTGCGCTATCTGCAGACCGTCAACGAAATCGCGTCGGAGAACAACTCGACGACGATCTTTCCGATTCCCATCGATCTGTTCAAAGGCTTCATGGAGAAGATCGCCGACTCCGGCAGCCGCGCCCTTCCCGCTCGCACGGCGGGCGAGCGGTTGCCGGCGCTCCGAAATAAGGGGAAGGCGAAAGTCTGATGGGGAAGGGTGGCGAGCTCATCAGCCGGGACGCGCTGGAGCGCATCATCAAGCGCGCCGCCGAGCTGCAGGCGGGAGAGCGCGACATCGGTGAAGGGCTCACCAACAACGAAGTCCTGGCGCTCGGCAAGGATGTCGGGATTCCCGATCGCTATCTGCGCCAGGCGATGCTCGAAGAGCAGACGCGCATCACGCCGGAAGTGGCCACCGGCACGTGGGCGTGGCTCACGGGGCCGCGGTCGATCGTCGCCCACCGCGTCGTGCCCGGCGATCCGGCGACGGTCGAGCGCGCGCTCAGCCGCTGGATGACCGACGAAGCGTTGCTGCAACCCAAACGGCACTACGCCGATCGCACGTCGTGGGAGCCGAAAGCGGGCGCGTTCGCCTCGATTCAGCGAGCCCTCGCCGGCAAGCGCCGCTACTCGCTCGCCCAGGCTGACGAGATCACGGCGCAGGTCATCCAACTCGAGCCGGGATTCTGCCTGGTGCGGCTCGAGGCGGATATCCGGCAGCAGCGTACCAAACGCATCTCCGGCGGCACCGTGCTGGCGGTGATCGGGTGGGGCCTCACCGGGGCGACCGCGCTCATCGCGCCGCCGCTCGCCCTCGCGCAGCTCCTGATGCTCGTTCCCGGCGTTGGCCTGACGATCGGCGGCGCGGCAATCGCCCGCACGTATCGGGGAGCCAACGAGCGGATGCAGATCGCCCTCGAGCAGGTGCTCGACCGGCTGGAGCGCGGCGAGATTCGCTCGTCGTCCAGCCAGGACGCCCTGCCGGGCGCGCAAACGTTCGTCCGCATCGCCGAAGAAGTGCGCAAAGCCTTCGAGAATCCAAGGCCGAAACCACGAGGCTAGGAGCTGATGACCGATATCACGCGAGTCGGAGTCCTGGGGTGCGGGTTGATGGGGAGCGGGATCGCGCAGGTCGCCGCCAGTGTCGGCTACGACACCATCGTGCGCGATGTGTCCCAGGAGGTGCTCGATCGCGGCCGCGCCGGTATCGAGAAGTCGCTCGCGAAGTTCGTGGAAAAAGGAAAGCTGCAGCCCGCCGACCGCGACGCGACGCTCAAACGGCTGACGTTCACGACCACCGTCCGAGACCTGAAGCAATCGGACATCGTCATCGAGGCGATCACCGAGGACCTGGCCCTGAAGAATGCGCTCTTCAAGGAGCTGGACGGGTTGTGCGGTCCGGGGACGATCTTTGCCTCGAACACCTCGAGCCTCACGATCGCCGAGCTGGCGGCGGCCACCAAGCGCGCCGATCGGTTCGCCGGCCTGCATTTCTTCAACCCCGTGCCGCTGATGCCGCTCGTCGAAGTCGTCCGGACGGTGACGACATCGGACCAGACGTTCAAGCGCGTATTCGCGTTCGCCGCCTCGCTCCACAAAGAGCCTGTCGCCGCCAAGGACAACTCCGGCTTCATCGTGAACCTGCTGCTCGTGCCCTATCTGCTGGATGCGATTCGGGCCGTGGAGCGCGGCGTCGGCAGCGTGCCCGACATCGACAAGGCCATGCAGCTCGGGTGCGGATATCCGATGGGACCGCTGACGCTGCTGGATCTGGTCGGGCTCGATACGACGCACCACATCGCCGAAATCATGTTCAAGGAGTATTGCGAGGCGCGGTATGCGCCGCCGCCGTTGCTCAAGCGCATGGTGCTTGCGGGGATGCACGGAAGAAAGTCCGGTAAAGGCTTCTACGACTACTCGTCCAATCCTCCCATCGTCAGCAACCTGGGACTCTAATGCTCGGTTACGACGCTCCTCGCTGGCACGCTGTACTCAACGATCTCCCAGCTGCTCTCCTCCTCGTGGCCGTGCTGTTCGATTTCGCGGCGGCCGCCACGAAGCGCGAATCGCTCATGTGGGCCGCCATTTGGACGCTGTGGGCCGGCGTGATCGGCGGCTGGGCGGCTGTCGTCGCCGGCGAGCTTGCCTCCGACGTAATCGAGCATGGCCAAGCGGCTCACGAGATCATGGAGAAGCACGAGACGATGGCGTTGCTCACGATGGGCGTCTTCACCGTCGTGCTCGTGTGGAAGATGGTGCGGCGTTTCCAGATGCCGTCGCAAGAGCTGGCGCTCACGCGGGCGCTGAGCATCGCCGGACTCGTGGGACTCGTGTGGACTGGAGTACTCGGCGGGAAGCTGATGTTCGAGCACGCGGCGGGGATTCCCACACACACACTACAAACTGAGATCCCGGACCGGGCTGCGGGCCACGAACATGAGGAGGACGAAGAGCACGGGCACGGAAGGGCGGATACGGCCAAGGCCGCGCCACACGTTGACCCGCCTGGGACGCCGCCGCACACGAATTAGATGAAGGCCATCGTGATCTGTGCGCTGCTCCTTGCCGCTTGCACACCGGCCACGACGCGTCCGTCTTTCGCACCGGTCCCCGAAGCGCTGCACGCGGTGATCAACGCGTCACCTGCCGACGTCACCCAGACCGCGCAGGCACTGCTCGCGGCGGACTCGATTGCCGTGCATTTCGTGAGCCTGCGCGACGCGTTTCTCGAAACCCAGGAGTTCGCGGGCACGAACCGCGTGCGTCTCTGGGCCGATCCTGATGTGCCCGGCAAGACGCGCGTGACGATCGAAGCGGTGTACCGGCCCATGGCAGACCCGTCGCGCACGCCGCGGGACCTCGAGCGCGCCGCGCCGCCCGGCTCGCCCGGTCAGCTCCGCGCTGAGCAGCTGCTCGCCGCGTTAAAGGACAAGCTTGGAGTCACGACCTACTAGCCTGCGGCAGAGCCTCGGCGCCCTCGAATACTTCACATTCGGTTTCGGCAGCATGGTGGGCGTGGGCTGGCTGGTCATCATGGACGACTGGCTCGCCCGCGGTGGACCGGGCGGCGCCATGCTCGGATTCCTGGGCGGCACGGTTCTCCTGCTTCCCATCGCGTTGACGTACGGCCGCCTGGTGCGCGCGATCCCCGACGCAGGCGCCGAGATCGCCTACACCGAACGCGTGTTTCCGCAGCCGGTGAGCTTCGCCGCCGGGTGGATGATGGTGCTCGCCTACGCCATCGTGTGCCCCTGGGAAGCCGTCGCCATCGGCAACCTGCTCGCGAGGATTTTTCCCGCGATGAACGACGTCCCGCTGTACACAATCGCGGGCAAAGTCATTACGCTGCCGCGGCTCGTCGCGGGTCTCTCGCTCACGGCACTCATCGGTCTCGTCAATTATCGTGGCATCCGCACGAGCGGCCGGTTTCAGGACTTCGCCACGCTCGGGCTCCTCGCCTGCTTTGCGGTGTTTGTCGTGCTGGGGTTTGCGCGCGGGAGCGCGGCGAACCTACAACCTCTATTCGCTTCGTCCGGTCCATTCATCTCCGTACTGTTGGTCCTTCAGATCGTGCCGTACTTCATGACCGGGTTCGAGTCGATCCCGAAAGCATCGGAGGAAGCGCGATCTGACCTTCCCGCCGCCTCACTCAGCCGCATGATCATGGCGGCGATCAGCGCGGGCGGGTTGTTCTACGTGCTCGTGATCGCCGTAGTGGCCTGGGTCTATCCGTGGACCGATATCGTGAGCCAGCACCTCGGCACGGAGGCCGCGTTCGCGCGCGCATTTGGCACCCCGTGGATCGCGCGGCTGATTCTCGCGGGCGCGTTGCTCTCGCTGTTCAAGATCTTCAACGGCAGCCTCGTCGCGGCGACGCGGGTGCTGTACGCGCTGGGACGCCGCCGCCTCTTGCACCCCTCCCTCGGCGCGGTCAATCCGCGGTTTGGAACTCCCGCGATCGCGATCTTGCTCGTCACGGTGCTCACCGCGGCGGCCGCCTTCCTGGGAGACGCGCTGCTGGTCCCGATCACGGAGGTCGGATCCGCCGTCTCGGGGTTTGGCTGGTGCGCCGCGTGCCTCGCCTTCATCGCGCTCGCGCGCCGCCGCGGCGAGCGAGCCGGCATCGCGCTCGCCCTGGCCGGCGCGATCGTGAGTGTCGCGATTGTCTTGATGAAGGTGGTGCCTGGAGTGCCGGGAAGCTTTACGACTGCGGAGTGGCTCGCCTTTATTGCCTGGTGCGTCCTCGGGCTGGCGCTTCGGCGACGAGTCCCTGCACCCAGCGCTCCATCTGTCCGAGATCGATAGTCGCGTCGCGGCACGGCCCGTTGGGCAGCTGCATCGTGAGGCCCAGAACCGGAAGTTTCCCGGCGACGTCGCGCAGCCCGGTCATCATGTCGCGCTCACACGCCACCGCCACCACGGCCCGCGGCCGGCGCTCCCGGATCACGCGCCGCGCCAGCTGGCCCCGCGTCGCGACGAACACCGGCACCTCGTAGCGCCCCGCGATCTCGAGCACACCGTCGAGCGCCTGTTTCGAGAGGCAGCGGGGAATCAGGACCAGGAGCTCGCCCTTCCCGACCGTCCGGCCCCGCCGCTCAGCCAACGTGTTGTAGACGTCGATCGCGGCGTGCTCGACCCAGTCGCGCTTCCCGAAGCCGCGTGCGACCAGGGACGTGTAGTTCATGAGCTGCAGGTAGGGACCGCGCTCCATCAGGCGCTCAGGGAGCAGATTCCGGCCGCCGTAAAAGGACGCGGCGAGCACGCTCAGGTACAGCGTCGAGAGCCCGGCGAGGACGCCGAGCGCAATCCACAGATCTTGGGACAGCGGCGCCCAGAGCACTGCCAGCCGGGGCCCGATCAGATAAAGAAGAAGGGCGACAGCGGCGGTTGCGACCGCGACGGTCAGCGCGGCGTACCGGAAGAACAGTCCCGGGGCCGCCGAAAAGTCGCCGCCCCCGGGGAGTGGCCGCCCGTTCCATTCGTCCCACTCATGGCCCAGCCGCCGGTCCACCTCGATATGGATCAGCTGAGCACGGGGTGCCTGCGAAGGGGGCGTTGCAGTCTGTAGGGCAGCCATCGGGAAACGAAGCTTCACGCGGCGGTTCGCCCGTGTCAAGTTTGGAGCGTGTTAGTGACCGACCCTCGTGTCCGCGCGGCATACGCCGAAGGCGCGGGGATCTACCGCATCGTGCCCGCCGCCGTGGCGATTCCCCGAAATACCGACGACGTCGTCGCCCTCGTCCGCCACGCGGCGGACGCTCATCTGGCCCTGATCCCGAGAGGCGCAGGAAGCGGGATGCCGGGCGGCAACGTCGGCAGCGGCGTCATCGTCGATTTGAGCAGCGGGTTCTCGGGGCTCGCGGTCGATCCCGAGAGCCGCATCGTGCGGGCTGGCGCCTCCGTGACCTGGGCCGCCGTGAACGCCGCCGCCAAGCCCTACGGCCTGCGGCTGCCTCCCGACCCCTCCTCCGGGGCGTTTGCCACGAGCGGCGGTATGGTGGCGACCAACGCCGCCGGCGCGCGCACGGTGAGATACGGCAGTGTCCGGAGGTGGGTGGAAGCGTTGGAAATTGTCGACGCGGATGGCACCGTGAGACTCGTGGAGCGGGGAGCTGGGAGCGGGGAGCGGTTCACCCTGACACCAGACACCCGACACCTGATTTCCGACCGCTTTCCCAAGACCTCCAAGAACTCCTCCGGGTACGCGCTCGATCGCTTTGCGGCAAGCGGCGATGAGCTCGATCTGCTGGTCGGATCCGAAGGAACGCTCGGCATCGTCACCCAGGTCCACTGGCGGCTCGATCCCATTCCGCCCGACATCGCGGGCGCCGCGCTCGGGTTCGCCGATCTCGACGCGATGGTCGAGGCGGTGCCCTACCTCCTGTCATTGCAACCCTCGGCGCTCGAGCTGCTCGATGCTTCCTTGTTGCAATTCGTGCCGGATGCACCGAAGGTCGCCTGTTTGCTGCTCGTCGAGTTCGAGCGCGAAACGGGCGCCGCCGCGCGCGGCGTCGTGGGCGACGCGGTCCGCGGGCTCAAGGAGTCCGTGGCGCATGTCGAGACCGCGGTCGATCGCGCCGGGCTGGAGCGGCTCTGGAGCGTGCGGCGGCTCGCGTCACCGGCGCTCGCGCGACTCCCGGCACACCAGCGCTCGCTGCAGGTCATCGAGGACGGATGTGTTCCGCTCGACGCCCTGGGGGCGTACATCGCCGGCCTCCGGACCGCCGCGGCGCGTCACGGCATCCCCATCGTGATGTTCGGCCACGCCGGCGATGGCCACATCCACGTCAATGCGTTGCCCGACACGACGGCGGATGGCTGGCCCGGCGCGCTGCACGAGCTGTTCGATGAGGTCACCGATCTCCTGGGCCGACTCGGTGGCGTGCCCTCGGGCGAGCACGGCGTCGGCCGGCTGCGCGCCGGTATCCTGGCGCGCTTTTACGGAACGGAAGTGATGGACCTGTTTCGCGCCGTGAAGCGCGCCTATGACCCGCTGTCGCTCTTGAACCCTGGTGTTATCATTCCCGCGACCGATTGGTCGCCCGTGGCGGCGCTGAAGGTGGGCGTTGCAGCCGCGGTCATCCCGGAAGACATCGCAACGCGACTACGTGACGTGGAGCGCAGCGCCGCATGGGCCACACCGAAACTCGAACTGACACGCTAGCGCCGGTGGAAGTCTTTCGCACCCCTCGCATCTCGCTCATCGCTCGCCCCCAGTTTCTCGAACCGGAACATCTCGCGGTGCAGTGGCGCGGCCCGGGGAGCGACGGCGAACGGCTGGCCGAGTACGCGGGCCGGTTGTGCTACATGAGCCAGCACAATCCGGTGAACCGCACGACGGCCGAGTACCTCGAGAACATCAAGAAGCAGGGCCATGGCTCGGTGCTGGAGCACGCCGTCTACGTCCTGCTCATCGAGGGGATCTCGCGCTCCTGCTCGCACGAGCTGGTGCGCCACCGCGCCGGCTTCGGCTATTCGCAGATCTCGCAGCGCTACGTGGATGAATCGCATGCCGCGTTCGTCATGCCGCCCGCGACGCTTGGCGACGCCCGGCTCGAGGAGGAATGGCTGCATCAGGTCACCGAGGCGCAGGCTGCCTATGTCCGCGCCGTCGAAGGTTTGATGCAGCGCTACGAGTGGGTGAGCGACAAGGTGCACCGGCGGAAAATGGCCCGCGAAGCCGCGCGCAGCGTGCTGCCGAACGCCACCGAGGTGAAGATCGTCGTCTCGGGGAACGCCCGCGCCTGGCGCACGATGCTCGAGCTGCGCTGCGGCGAAGGGGCCGAATTGGAAATCCGCCGGATGGCGATCGCGGTGTTGCGCGTGCTGCAGCACGAAGCGGGTGCGCTGTTCTCCGATTTCGAGATTTACGGCGCCGACGACAAACAGGAAGCGGCTCGGGTTACTTTTCACAAAGTTTGACGGCGTAAGAAAGACGACGTCTAACAAGATCGTCGAACAAAAACGTCGAACGACTTCGTTAGACGACTTCGTTCGACGTCGTTTTCCTACGTTTCTCTCTTGCGTAGTTATGGATGTTTTCGTATTCTGTTTTCAGAATGCGAATAGGTCTCGCATACAACGAGAAACCCGACGCGACGCCGGCGTCGGATGCCTACGCAGAATGGGATGACCCGTCCACCATCGACGCGGTCGATCAGGCACTGAGTCTTTTCGGCAACGTCGTCCGTCTCGAAGCCGACGAATTCCTTCCGCAAAAACTCGCGCTGGCGCGTCCCGACATCGTCTTCAACATGGCGGAGGGATTGCACGGTCCCTGCCGCGAGTCGCACGTGCCCGCGCTGTGCGAGTACCTGAACATCCCGTACACCGGCTCCGATCCACTCACGCTCGCGTTGACCCTCCACAAGGGACGCACGAAAGAGATTCTCGCCTTCCGCGGCGTACCGACCGCGCCCTTCCGCGTCATTGACACGGTGTCGGATCTCGAGCGGCTGCCCCTGCCCTATCCGCTGTTCGTGAAGCCGGTCGCAGAGGGATCCGGTAAGGGTATATTCGTCAACAACTTATGTGAGTCGCCCGCGCAGCTCGCGGAGCGCGTGCCGTTCCTGCTCGAGCGCTACGCCCAGCCGGTCCTGGTCGAGACCTATCTCCCGGGACCAGAGTTCACGGTCGCGATCCTCGGCAACAACGGCGACGTGCGGTGTCTTCCCATCGTCGCATTCGATTTCGCGACGCTGCCCGCCGGCGCTCCGCCTGTCTACGGCTACGAAGCGAAGTGGATCTGGGATACGCCCCAACATCCGCTCGCGATTTTCCAATGCCCGCCCACCGCCGTTGCCGATTCGCTCTGCCGTGAGACCGAGCGCGTCGCCCTCGACGCCTATCGCGCCCTCGGCTGCCGTGATTGGTGCCGCATCGATGTCCGCGTGGACCGGTTCGGCGTACCCAACGTCGTCGAGCTGAATCCGCTCCCCGGGATCATTCCCGACCCGGCGATGAACTCGTGCTTCCCCAAAGCGGCGCGCGTCGCCGGCTACGGGTACGACGAGCTGATCCAGGAGGTCATGCGGATCGCCTGGCGACGGATAACCGGTTCCGATGTAGGGGCGCAGCATGCTGCGCCCCTACCCGCCCCCACCGCGATTTCCGCGTGAAGGTCGTCATCCTCTACGATCCCGGCGCCGATGATTGGACCGCCGACGACATCGCCGGGGTGTTGGAGGCGGTGGACGACATCGCGGCGATCTTCGGCAGGCTCAACCATCAGGTGCAGCGCATTCCGGTCCGGCACGACATGCGGTGGTTCAACGCCTGCCGGGGGGGGCGCGCCGATCTCGTCTTCAATCTCTGCGAAGGGGTGCGCGGCGTCGCGCAGTGGGAGGACCACGTCGTCGCCACGCTGGAGCTGGCCGGCATCGCCTACACCGGCTGCGGCCCGTGGACCACGGGGGTGTGCCGCCGCAAAGCCGTCGCCAACACGCTGCTCGAGCGCGCGGGACTGCCGGTGCCGCGCTGGACGATTGCGCAGGGGAAGATCGAGGACGATTTCCCGCTGCCCGCCATTGTCAAGCCGGCCGCGGAGGATGCGAGCGCAGGCGTCGATCGCTCGTCGGTCGTCACCGATCGCAAAACCCTCAAGGCGCGCATCGCGGCGATGACGGAGCAGTTCGACGAAGTCCTGGTGCAGCAGTACATCCCGGGACGCGAGTTCAACGTCGGCATCGTGGGCGATCGCACGCTTCCCGTCGCAGAGATCGATTTCAGCAGGATGCCCGAGGGCGCGTGGCCCATCCTCACCTATGCCGCCAAATGGCACGTGGGATCGCCCGAGGACCTGGGGAGCCGGCCGGTGTGCCCCGCCCAGATCCCGCAACGCGTGGCCGACCGGCTGTGCCGGCTCGCCGAGACCGCGTGGCGGACGATGCAGGGGAAAGGCTACGGCCGGGTCGATGTTCGCATGGACGACGCCGGTCGTCCGTGGATTCTCGAAGTCAATCCCAATCCCGATCTCACGGACGAGGCCGGGCTCTCGCGCATGGCGAAGGCGGCGGGATGGGACTACCCGGAGCTGATCCGCCGCATCGCCGAGCTGGCGCTGCGCGAAGCGCAAGGCACCAAGGCCGCGCGGGAGTTGCTCGCGGCGCCCCCCGTTCCGGCTGTGCCCCGTGCGTCCCCTCTGCCCAGTCGGGCGCGCACACCGCGCACGGCTTGAGCAACTGACGCGCGCCACCGGTCTCTTCCGCGAGGAGGAGGTCGCCACCGCCGTCGAGCTGCTCGACGAGAGTTTGGCAGGGGACGACGACTATCAGTTCGTTGGCGCATTCGAAGACGATCAGTTGGTCGGGTACGCATGCTGGGGCCCGACGCCAGGCACCGCGGCAACGAGCGATCTCTACTGGATCGTCGTCGACCGCAGCCGCCAGGGGGCCGGGGTGGGATCCGAGTTGCTCGGCGAGGTCGAGCGCCGGCTGACGGCTGAGGGCAGACGGCTGGTGGTCGTTGAGACCAGCTCGCGCGCCGATTACACAGCGACGCGCAAGTTCTATGAAGCCCGCGGCTACACCAGAGCCGCGACCATCCCGGGCTATTACGCGCCCGGTGACGATCTGGTGATCTATACCAAGGATCTGACACCTGGAGACCTGGCAAGAACTGCTCCGTAGGAAGAGCATCGCTTCCCTCGACGCCCTGGCCGCCCGCTTCGGCGCGGAGCACGTCGGGGATATCGCCCGTCTCCGTCAGGCCGTCGATAACTTCGAATTCCGCATCTCTCCGGCGATGGTCGACTTGATCACCTCACCGGGGGACCCCATCTGGCGGCAGTACGTGCCGACCGTCCAGGAGCTGGAAGTTCACGACGGGCTGGTCGATTCGCTGGACGAAGACGCGAACTCGCCGGTGCCGAACATCACGCACCGCTATCCGGACCGCGCGCTGTTCCTCGTCTCCCCGGTGTGCGCCGCCTACTGCCGCTTCTGCACGCGTCGGCGCAAAGTCGGCGACCCCGAGAAGATCCCGATGGCGCAGCTCGAATCGGCGTTCCGTTACCTCGAGGAGCATCATGAGATCCGGGACGTCATCATGTCGGGCGGCGATCCCCTGCTCCTGTCCGACCGCCGCATCGACGACATCTGCAAGCGGCTCAGGGCGATTCCGCATCTCGAGGTGCTGCGCATCGGGAGCCGGGTGCCCTGCCACCTCCCCGAGCGGGTGACCCCCGAGCTGTGCGCCATCCTCAAGCAGTACCATCCG
>Ga0209056_10002357_pt1 | contig 20408 bp, 15 predicted proteins | sample GraSoiAngelo_114_FD_185876 | JGI IMG/M metagenome (GOLD analysis project Ga0209056, IMG submission 185876) | Grasslands soil microbial communities from the Angelo Coastal Reserve, California, USA - 14_0903_13_40cm (SPAdes) (version 2) | ecosystem: Environmental > Terrestrial > Soil > Grasslands...
TCGCCCACGACCTGACGCTCGAGCGCGAAGTCGCGATCAAAGTACTGCCGCCCGACATCTCGATGGACGAGCATATCGTCAAACGCTTCCAGCAGGAAGCCAAGATGTCGGCGAAGCTCGACCATACGAACATCATCCCGATCTACCGCGTCGAGAGCGAAGGCGGCCTCAATTACTTCGTCATGAAGTACATCGCGGGCACGTCACTCGAGGACGTGCTCGATCAGAGACAGCCGCTGACCATCGACTACATCCAGCGCGTCTTGTGGGAAGCAGCCTGTGCGCTCGGCCACGCGCACCAGCGCGGCGTCGTGCATCGCGACGTGAAGCCGGCCAACATCATGTTCGACCACGACGGCCGAGTGATGCTGACCGACTTCGGGATCTCGAAAGCGCTGCAGGCGGCGAGCGGCTTCACTGGCACCGGGATGATCATCGGCACGCCGCACTACATGGCGCCGGAGCAGGCGAAGGGCACCACGGTGGATGGACGCGCCGACGAGTACTCACTCGGCGTCGTCGGGTACCGCATGATCACCGGTGAGCTGCCGTACACCGGCGATTCCGTTCACACAATCCTCTATAAGCACATCTTCGAGGAAGTGCCGAGCGCCGCCGCCAAGCGCAGCGACACCCCGCAGTTCCTCACGGCGGCGGTCTCGCGCGCCCTCTCCAAGGAGCCCGACCAGCGGTTCGCCACGATGGAGGAGTTTGCGACCGCGGTGTGGCCGGAGCAGCCGGTCGCCACGCCGAAGGCGGGGGGCGCGTCGAAAACCCAGCGCCGGCCTCCACCGCGACCGGCGCGGACGGCCTCCGCCGATGCGCCGACCGAGGTGACCAACGCGCCCACGACGCCCATCCCGCGGGCCGGGATGAAGATCCCGGCGGGAAAGAAAAAGCGCTCGAGCGTCGGCATGGTGGTCGGCGCGCTGGTGGTCGTTGCCGCCGGCGTCGGTGGGTATCTCGCGCTGGGGCCAAAGAGTGAGCCGCCGCGGCAGGCTGCGCTGCCTCCCGCGCCGCCGCCCGTGGTGCAGCCCCCTCCGCCCGCGTCGAGACGAGTCCCCGACAACCGCCGGCAGGCAGCGCCGCCGCCCGCCCCGCCGCCCGCGCCGGTAGCCGCACAGGGTTATGTCTCGGTGAATTCGAATCCGCCCGGCACGCTCTTCATCGACGGACGCGACCTCGGGCCCGTTCCCGTGATCGAGGAGCCGGTGTCTGTCGGCCGGCACACCATTCGCGTCGAGCGCCCGGGCTACAAGACCAAGACCGAAACGATCGACGTGCCGGCAAATAACCCCGTTCGCAGGACGTACGTGCTCGAACCGGAGGGATCGCAGTGATGCGCCACTCGACCTGGCTGCTGCTCGCCGTTTCAGTGCTGCGTCCGGCAGCGATCACCGCACAAACAATTCAGAACGGCACACTGCGCCGCGCACAGCAGGCGTTCGACAATCTCGATTATCGCCAGGCGCTGGCGCTCGGTCAGGCGTCCCTGCGGGAGCGTCTCACCGGGTTTGAGCGCGGGCGTGCGTACGAGCTGCTCGGGTTCACCTATAGCGGGATGGACTCGATCCTCAAAGCCGTGGATGCCTTCAAGCAGGTCGTCCTGATCGAGCCGGAGCGCGACCTCGATCCCACGCGGACGTCGCCGAAGACGCTGAGCGCGTTTCAAGTCGCGCTCACGCAGATCCTCGTCGTTCGGCAGCTGCGGGTCGACAGCGTGGAATTCATCGGGGGTCAGGGCGCCGTGGCGATCCGCTATACCGTGACTCAGCCGTCGCGCGTCGTGACGCGCATTACGGGGGGGGGCGGCGGGGGCGGGGGCGGGGCGCCGGGAAGCATGCGCATTGATTCGACCGTGGCGAACGGGCAGGTGAACATTCGCTGGCCAGCGCGCCTCCCGAGCGGCGATCCGGTACCGGCCGGGAATTACAATGTCGTGGTCGAGGCGACGGTGGGGCAAAACAGCTTCTCGACGTCTCAGCCGATTCGCGTCACGCATGGCGCCGTGGATACGCTGCCCCATCTCACTAGTCTGCCGGGCTACACCTATCTGCCCGAGACCGAAGTGCCGCCCAAGAGCTGGCGGCCGATGGGTCTCGCGCTCGTGTACACGGGGATCGCGCTGGCCGGCACGTCGGCGCTGTCGCACGGCGATCTCGGGTCCGCATCCATGCGCGAGGGCGGCATCATCGGTGGCGGCATCGTGCTCGCGGGATTCGTGATGACGTTGAAGAAGCCGGCACCGCAGCCCGCGCGCGGCAATATCCTGTACAATTCGCTGCTGCGCGAGCAGATCGCGCGCCGCAACACGGAAATTGCGCAGGAGAATACGCGACGGCGCCAGCAGGTGGCGCTCACTGTCGTCCCGCTGTCACGGCCGGGAGCGGGTCGATGAGCCGCGGGCGGTTGAGCGGTTGGGCGGTTGGAGCGTTGGGCGTTCTTCTAACCGCCCAACCGCTTAACCGCCTAACCGCCCAGCATGTGGCGGTGGGCCCCCAGATCGCTTTCGGCGACTATCGCGAAGTCTCGTCCGATCTGCACTATCGCGGCACCGGCATGGGTGCGAAGGCGACGCTGATGTGGAAGAAGTTCTCCGCCGACGTGGTGCTCTCCAAGGTGAAGTACAAACCGATCCAGGGGGGGACTGGGACGAGAGAATTCGACGCCTCGGAGGTGGACGTGCGTCTGCGCTACTACATCTCCGGTCCCGTCTCGGGCGAGCTGGGATTCGTCAATCGCAAAGCGGATCCGGAGTTCGAGGCTCAGTCGGTCGGCGCCGTCACGGCGGGGGCGCAGATGGCGTACCTGCTGGGGCCCGGAGTGCGGATGGCGTTGCGGGGTGGTTTGATGTTTGGCGTCAAGTACTCGGGCGGCGGGAGCACGTCAGGCCTCGGCGCGATGCAGCTGGGACTCGCCCTCACCGTTGACGCGCTACACGGCCGCGTGCAGGCGACGGGCGACTACGGTTTCCAACGCTTCTCGCGCAAGACGAACGACGGCAGCGGCCCGTTGCCGGCGCCGATCCAGCAGTCGCTCGGCAGGGTGGGGTTCGCGATCGCGTTTTGAGGAGGTGCCAGCGAGGCACCGGCTGGCTCTCTTTGGGACGGCACTCTATGATGGGAGTGGCCTGAGCCCGGGAGCCGCCGCTGGCGGATCCATTTCAGCAGTTGCGAGCTGCACTAGCTGACCGCTACGCCTTCGAGCGCGAGCTCGGCCGCGGCGGGATGGCGACCGTCTACCTCGCCCAGGATCTGAAGCACCATCGCAAAGTAGCCATCAAGGTGCTTCAGCCCGAGCTTGCCGCAGCACTCGGTCCGGAGCGCTTTCTGCGCGAGATCGAGATCGCGGCCGGCCTCAACCACCCGCACATCTTGCCACTCTACGATTCGGGAGAAGCGGCCGCGTCACTGTATTACGTGATGCCGTATCTCGAGGGCGAGACGCTGCGGGATCGCCTCAACCGGGAGCGGCAGCTCCCTCTCGAAGACGCCCTGCGGATCACGCGTGAAGTGGCGGACGCGCTGAGCTACGCCCACAGTCACGACGTCGTGCACCGGGACATCAAGCCCGAGAACATTCTGTTCCAGGCTGGCCATGCGGTCGTGAGCGATTTCGGAATTGCCCGGGCGATCACGGCGGCGGTCGGCGGGAGTCTCACCGCGACGGGGATCGCGATCGGTACGCCAGCCTACATGAGTCCCGAGCAGGCGAGCGGGGGTGGGCCGATCGACGGGCGGAGCGATATCTACAGTCTCGGCTGTGTGCTGTACGAGATGCTCGTAGGGGAACCGCCCTACACGGGGCCGAGCGCGCAGGTGGTGATCGCGAAGCGATTCACCGATCCGGTGCCGTCGGTGCGGAGGTTGCGGGAGGGCGTCCCTCCGGCGATCGATGGGGCGGTGTCCGGGGCGCTCGCGAAAGCTGCGGTGGACCGGTTTGCGACAGCGGCCGTATTTGCCGAGGCGCTGGCCGCTCCGCCCCCGGTCCCAGCGCCCGTGCCGCGGGCTACCGCGAATGAGATCGTGCACGTGCTCGATGGCCTCACGACGCCCCGCGATGGAACGGTGCCATCGAGCGGTCCGGGACGCCGTTCGCGAATCGTCGCGGGCGTGCTCGCCGGGATAGTGATGCTCGCCGGTGCGGCGGCAATAGTGCGCATGCGTCGTCCCGCGCAGTCTACGTCGCCGATCCGGCTCGTCCAGCGACGTGTCGCCGTCGCGCCTTTCGAGAACCAGACAAGCAATCGCGCCCTCGAACCCATCGGACATCTTACGAGCGACTGGATCACTCAAGGACTCGCCGAAGCGGGCTTCGCCGAGGTCGTTGATCCGCAAACCACTCAGCTCGCAATGGGCAACACACCCCTCAGCGTGGGCGGGCTCGCGTCCGCGACAGGTGCACGCCTGATCGTGTCGGGCACGTACTATCTGGAGGGCGACAGCTTACGATTCCTCGCGCGTGTCACCGACGCGTCGCTGGACAAGCTGCTGCGGGTCATCGGTCCCGTGACCGCGCCGGCGGCGACTCAAGGTCAAGCGATCGCCATGCTGCGCGAGCGCGTGCTCGGCGCGGTCGGAGGTATCCTCGACGTGCGCTCTGGCCAATACGCGGCCTGGTCGGGGCTTCCGCCGAGCCTCGCCGCCTATCAGCGCTGGTCGCTCGGCGTCGAACACTTCTACAAGAACGAGTTCGCACAGGCGGGCGCTGAGTTTCTCGCGTCGGCGCGACTGGACTCAGCGTTCGTGCTGCCTCTGCTCTGGGGCGCCGCAGCCTACATCAATGTGGATTCGCTGGGCAAAGCGGACTCGCTCCTCCGCGTCGCAGATCGGTCGCGCGACCGCCTCTCTCCGTCAGACAGATACCTCCTCGACGTGAAACGCGCCGAACTTCATGGTGACTTCAGGACTGGCTTGGAGGCAGCGCGTGAAATGCTGCGCGCGTCCCCCGGGTCGGCAGTGGCGATCATCGTGCTCGCGTGGGATGCCCTGCGAGTCAATCGTCCGCGCGAGGGTATCGCGGTGCTGAGGCAGATGGATCCTGAACGTCCTCCAGCGCGAGTGTACCCGCCATACTGGGACGTACTGACGCTGTTGGAGCACCTGGAGGGCGACTATCGTGCGGAACTGGCGGACGCGATGCATGGACGACGCCAGTATCCGGATCGCCTCGCCACGCTTTCCGACGAAGCGCGCGCGCTCGCGGCACTTGGTAGACGCACTGACGTATTGCGGCGCCTGGACGAAGTCATCGACCTCCCGTGGGATCCGCTCGCGACGCCCGGCGATGTCATGCGTGAGATCGGCACGGAGCTGCGCGCGCACGGGGATGGTGCCGCAGCCGACAGCGCCTTCACGCGGGCGTTGCGGTGGTACGCCGATCGACCACTTGGTGAACAAGCAACGGTCGGCGGGCGTGCCAAGGTTGCGATGACACTCTACGTCGCCGGTCACCGGGACGAAGCGCGTCGGATCTACGAGCGGCTCGCTCGCGAGGACCCGCGCGCCATCGAGTATCGCGGTTATCTCGGCGTGCTCGCCGCGCGAAGCGGCCACCGAACCGAGGCGCTCGCCGTGGAGAGATCGCTCGGCGAGCTACGCGGACCATCGCCACTCGGGCGACACACGTATTGGCGCGCCCGCATCGCCGCACTCGTCGGCGAGCGCGAGCGCGCCGTGACGCTGCTCCGCGAGTCCCTCCAACAGGGAAAGGAATACTTTCCGGTCCATCTTGAAGCGGACTTCGAGACGCTGCGCGCGCTGCCGTCCTTTCAAGAGTTGATGCGTGTGAAGGAGTGAGCACGCGATGGCAAATGGAACGCTCGTCGCCGTCGGACCCTGACGTGGCGAACACGTTCGCCCAGCTGCAGGCTGCGCTGGCGGACCGCTACGCGCTCGAGCGCGAGCTGGGGCACGGTGGCATGGCCACCGTGTTCCTCGCACGTGATCTCCGCCACGGCCGCCTCGTCGCCATCAAGGTCCTCCGCCCTGAGATCGCCGCCGCCCTCGGCCCCGAGCGGTTCTTGCGGGAAATCGGGCTGGCGGCGCGGCTCACCCACCCCCACATCCTGCCGCTGCACGACTCGGGCACAGCCCAGGGCTCCTTGTACTACGTAATGCCGTACGTCGAGGGCGAGACGCTGCGGGAGCGGCTGGAGCGGGAGGGGCAGCTGCCGCTCGAGCAGGCCGTCCAGATCGCCCGGGAAGTCGCGGACGCCCTGAGCCACGCCCACAGCCGTGATGTGGTGCATCGCGACATCAAGCCGGAGAACATCCTCCTCGAAGCCGGCCATGCCGTGCTGAGCGATTTCGGGATCGCGCGGGCGATCACAGCGGCCGCGGGAGGGAACCTGACCGCGACGGGGATCGCGATCGGCACGCCGGGCTACATGAGCCCCGAGCAGGGCGGGGCGAGTGCCCGGGTGGACGAGCGAAGCGACATCTACAGTCTCGGGTGCGTGTTGTACGAGATGTTGGCGGGCGAGCCGCCCTTTACGGGGCCGAGTGCGGAGAGCATCGTGCGCCAGCATCTCGCCGCGGCGCCGCCGCGGGTCAGCGCGATGCGCGCGGCGGTCCCGCCTACGATTGAGGAAGCGATCGTGCGGGCGCTCGCCAAGACACCCGCCGACCGCTTCGCCACCACGGCCGAGTTCGCGGAGGCCCTCGCAGCGCCGGCGCAGCGCGTGCGCGGTACGGGACGCCGAATGTCCCGGCTCGCAGTCGGGGCCGGGCTCGCTGCGACGCTGCTTGCAGCTGCGGCCGGCCTTTTCGTACTGTCCCGGCCGCACGGCACACCGGCCTTGCCGGGCGGTACCGGCGAATCGATTGCCGTGCTGCCGTTCGTGAACGTGAGTGGCGCCCCACAGGAGGAATACCTGAGCGACGGCATCAGCGAAGAGCTCATCAACGCGCTCTCGAAGCTGCCCCAGCTCCAGGTCGTGGCCCGCCCGTCGTCGTTCGCATTCAAGGGGAAGAACGAGGACGTGCGGCAGATCGGTCAAGCGTTGCAGGTGGCGACCGTGCTCGGCGGAAGCGTGCGCCGGGCCGCAAACCGCCTGCGCGTGACGGCGCAGCTGACCGACGCCCGGAACGGATACAACCTCTGGTCGGAGACCTACGACCGTGAGATGGGAGACGTCTTCGCCGTGGAGGACGAGATCTCCCACGCCATCATGCGGGCTCTACAGGTGCACCTGGTGAGTGGGGACAGCCTGACGCTCTTGCGCCGCCCGACCCGCGACGTCGAGGCGCACGAGCTGTATCTCAAGGGACGCTACTTCTACGACAGGGCGGGCTTCGGCCCCATCCAGCAGGCGTTGGCGTACTTCCAACAGGCCCTGGCGCATGATTCGAACTATGCGCTCGCGTACGCCGGCATCGCCGACGCGTATCAGAGACTTACGGCATCTACGTATCTTCGCCCCCGCGAAGGCATGCCGAAAGCGAGAGCCGCGGCCCTTAAGGCGCTCGCGCTCGATCCTACGCTCGCCGACGCCCACGCGTCGCTCGGCGATCAGTTGTGCGTCTACGACTGGGACGCGTCTGCGGCGGAGCGCGAATTTCGGCGGGCCATTGAGTTGAATCCCAGCCTTGCCAATGCACACTATTTCTACGCGAACTGCCTGGTGGCGCACGGACGATTAGCCGAGGCGCTCGCGGAGGCCAGGCGCGCCCATGAGCTCGATCCGCTGAATCCGGACGTCGCCACAGGACTCCCCTGGGCCCTGTATGTCGCCCGACGATACGATGAAGCGATCGCCGAGCAGCAGAAGTCGCTCGACCTCGAGCCTGGCTCTGCCCACGCGCACATGCTGCTCGCCCTACCGCTCGCCGGGAAGGGGAGCTACGCCGAGGCGCTGGCGGAGGCTCGAAAGATGGCGGCTCTGGCTGGCGACGCGCCCAACTTCGCGGGGATCTTAGGGTACGTAGCCGGGCGCGCCGGCGAGCGCGCCGAGGCGCAACACATCCTCACGGCGCTCGAGCGTCGCCCGCCCGGCAACACAGCTTTCGCCAGCGCACTTGTCCACCTGGGTCTGGGGAACAACGACCAAGCGCTGCGCTGGCTGCAGGCGGCCTACGAGGAGCGCGACGAATGGCTCGTGATGGTCACGCCGGCACCCTGCTTCGACCCCCTCCGCCCAGATCCGCGCTTTAGCGCGCTCATGAGGAAAGTCGGCGTCGAGTAACCGCTGAGGAGCGTAGAGGCGCACGGGCCTGGGGGCGACGCCGCGCGGCGGCCGCTGAACCCACACGGAATCCAATGCGCCAGCCGCGATTCGAACGCGGGACCTTCGGCTCCGGAGGCCGACGCTCTATCCAACTGAGCTACTGGCGCCTGCTAAAGAATGCCCAATGATCAATGTCCAATGATCATTGAACATTGATTATTGATCATTGGACATTCGTCAGTCGGGGCGAGTGGATTTGAACCACCGACCTCCTGGTCCCGAACCAGGCGCGCTAACCGGACTGCGCTACGCCCCGCGACGGTTCGACAGTCGGACGGGCGGACTGTCGGACCGGTACTGCTCTCTCTTTCCGTCCGACCGTCAGACCGTCCGACCGTCAGACCGGATGCGCCCAGGAGGACTCGAACCCCCAGCCTCTTGATCCGTAGTCAAGCGCTCTATCCAGTTGAGCTATGGGCGCGCTTACTGCAAGGTTGTGGAGGACGGTGGAGGTCGGTGGAGGATCTGGAGGTTGAAGAACCTTCACAACCTTCACCGACCTCCACCCACTTCCATAGCCTCCGCAGGCAGTGGGCGGTACTAGACTCGAACTAGTGACCTCCACGATGTCAACGTGGCGCTCTAACCAACTGAGCTAACCGCCCGAACGACAACGGACGGTCGGTCAGTTGGACCGTCGGACTGTGTTGCACTGTGAAGCTCAGTCCGTCAATCCGCCCGTCCGGCCGTCCGTCCGAAGTAGCGGGGGTGGGATTTGAACCCACGACCTCCGGGTTATGAGCCCGGCGAGCTACCAGACTGCTCCACCCCGCGTCGCTTTTGGTCGGACCGTTTGACTGTCGGACGGTCGGACCGTAACTGCCCCTGCCTTCGTGCAACCGTCCGACGGTCCGACAGTCCGACCGTCCGACTGGGAGAGCGGGAAACGGGACTCGAACCCGCGACCCCAACCTTGGCAAGGTTGTGCTCTACCAACTGAGCTATTCCCGCGCGCCGCCAAAATCTAACTGCTCAGTGGGAGGGTATCTACCACCCTGTCAGCGCCTTACCGGTCCGACCGTCCGACCGTCCGACCGTCCCACCGTCCGACCGAGTGGAGGCGAGGGGGATCGAACCCCTGACCTCGTGAATGCCATTCACGCGCTCTCCCAACTGAGCTACGCCCCCTGTATATTGCCCGCCCCTGAGAGGCTAAACCGGCCGGCGGGAACACGGCATCTTATCGGGGCGTTGAGGCGGTGTCAAGCGATTTCAGGCCTATTTCATGAACATTTTTGCTACCTCTGCGTACTAAAGAGCACCCAATAGGGCGAACCAATGCCGCGCACTCGTAAAAAGACAAAAGCAGCCGCTCCGGCTCCGAAGGCCAAGGCGAAAGCGGCCGTCGCGACGACTGAGCGACGGGTCGTGAAGCGCCGCGGCCGGCGCCGGGGTCTGCTCACGGGTCTCGGCCATCACGAGCACGAGCGCGACATCCTCGATCAATATCTGCACGAGGTCTCGAAGACTCCACTGCTGACGCAGAAGGAGGAGATCGCGCTCGCCCGGAAGGTTCGCGCCGGCGATCAGGAGGCGATGCAGGAGCTTGTGAAGCGCAACCTGCGCTTCGTGATCTCGGTCGCCAAGAAGTACCAGAACCGCGGACTGCCGCTCACCGATCTCATCGGGGAGGGCAACGTCGGCCTGCTCACCGCCGCGCGCAAGTTCGATCCCGATCAGGGCGTCAAGTTCATCTCGTACGCCGTGTGGTGGATCCGCCAGGCGATTCTCGCCGCGCTCGCGCGGCAGGGCCGGACCGTGCGCGTGCCGCTGAACCGCACGGCCGATCTGTCGCGCATCGTGCGGACGGCGGAGTACCTGCGCCAGACGCTGCGCCGGGAGCCGACGCCGGAAGAGATCGCCGATGCGACGAAGCTGTCGCTCGAAGTCGTGCAGTCGCTCGCCGCGCTCAACACCGGCGACGTCCGGCTCGACGCGCCGCTTGATCCCGACGGGGACCGCTCGCTGATCGAGCGTTTCATCGCCGAGGATCTGCCGGACACAGAAGATCAGGCGATGGATCGCTTCCTGTCCGACGAGATCGAGCAGGCGCTCAACACGCTGCAGCGCCGCGATGCCAAGGTGCTGCGGCTGTACTTCGGTCTGGACGGCGGACGGGAGCACACGCTGGAAGAAATTGGGGGAATGCTCGGCGTGACTCGCGAACGCGTGCGTCAACTGCGCGACCGCGCGCTGAAGCGGCTGCGCGATGGCGATGTAGGCAAGGCGCTCGCGAGCTTCGCCGCCTAGACCAGTGGCCAGGAGAAATCCTGGCCACTTTCATTTCTCGCTGTAGCTTCTCCTCCCGTGATCGATGTGATCGGCCGCCGGGCCATAGCCTCCGTCGAGGCTGTCGGCCGGGTCGGCCATTTCGTGATGGACATGGTGCGTGCCCTTGCCGACATCGGCATCTGGGCGCGGCTCACCATCGTCCAGATGCGCCGCATCGGCGTCGACTCGCTGCCGGTCTCGCTCTTCATCGCCGCCTTCACCGGCGTCGTCCTCGCCCTGCAAGCCTCCTACACCTTCACCGGCGCGGTCCCGCTCTACTTCGTCGGAACGCTCGTCGGCAAGACCATGATGCTCGAGCTGGGCCCGGTCTTGGCGGGGCTGGCGCTCGCCGGCCGAGTGGGCGCGAGCATGGCCGCCGAGCTCGGCACCATGAAGGTGACCGAGCAGGTGGACGCGCTCGAGACGCTGGCCTACGATCCCCAGAGCTATCTCGTGATCCCGCGGGTGCTCGCGGGTACGCTGATGTTTCCCGTGATCGTCGCGTTCGCCATCGCGACCGGGATCATCACGGGCTGGTTGACCAGCCTCGTCCTGCTCGACCTGTCCACGCAGGACTTCATCAAGGGCCTCAAGCTGTTTTACGTCTTCAAGGACGTCTGGTTTGGACTGCTGAAGAGCGCGAGCTTCGGGTTCACGATCACGCTCGTCGGCTGCATCGTCGGGCTGTCCACGCGGGGCGGGGCTGAGGGCGTGGGCCGGAGCACCACCCGGACCGTCGTCTATTCCGCGATCCTCATCCTGGTGCTCGATGCGTTCTGGGCCGTGGTCCTGCTGTGATCGAGTTTCAGGACCTGCACAAAGCGTTCGGTGAGAAGCAGGTGCTGCAGGGATTTTCGCTCGAGATTCGTGACGCCGAGACGATGGTGATCATCGGGTATTCGGGTTCCGGCAAGAGCGTGGCATTGAAGCACATCGTTGGCCTGTTGCACCCGGATGCGGGCGACGTCAATGTTGACGGCCAGGCCATCAGCACGCTCGACCGGCACGGTCTGACCCTGGTGCGTCAGGGCATTGGCTATGTGTTCCAGTTCGCGGCGCTGTTCGACTCGATGACGGTGACCGACAATCTTGCTCTGGGGCTGCGGCGGCGCGGGCTTGGGGAAGAGGACATTGAGGAGCGAGTGCGCGAAGCGCTGGCGCTGGTGGATCTGTCGGGAACCGGCGACCGCATGCCGGCGGAGCTGTCGGGAGGCATGCGCAAGCGCGTCGGCATCGCCCGCGCGATCGCGCTGCGGCCGCGCTACATCCTGTACGATGAGCCGACCACCGGCCTCGACCCGGTGACGTCGGCAGTGATCGATCGGCTCATGGTCCGCACGCGTGAGCACCTCGGCGTGACGGGAGTAGTCGTGACGCACGACATGCGCAGCGCCTACACCGTCGGCGACCGGATCGCGATGCTGTATGAGGGACGTATCCGGCAGGTCGGCAGCGTGGAAGAGATTCAGCAGACGGAGGACCCGGTCGTGCGCCAGTTCATCGAGGGACGCGCCGAGTGAAGCGCGAGAACGAGTTTGCCGTCGGCCTCGTCGTCATCGCCGCGCTGGCGCTGGTCGTGGGCGGCGCGCTGTGGCTCTCGGGCGCGCATTTCGGCAAGACCGAAGCGGTGTACACGGCGCGCTTCCGGACCGTGGGCGGACTCGGCGCCGGCAGCCCGGTCGTGTTGCGCGGCGTCCGTGTCGGACGCATCGAAGCCATCCGTCTCGCCCCGGGCAACTGGGTGGAGGCCGACCTCAAGATCTACTCGGGGGTGACGCCGCCCGCGAAACCGGCGGTCATCGCTGCTTCGGCGTCGTTGTTCGGCGAGTGGGCCGCGACGCTGATTTCGAGCGAGCCACCGCCCGTCGACCCCAACATTCGGCATGCGCTCGAGGAGGCGGAGGCGGTCGGGGGCGGCAAATGGCCCGGCGCGACGCTGCCCGATATCGGCCAGCTCACGGCGCAGGCCAGCCGCATCGCGACCGACATCGGGACGGTCGCCGCGCGCGTGCAGAGTGCGTTCGACTCTCAAGCGGTCATGGATTTGCGGCGCTCGATTCACGACTTCGGGCAGGTGGCCGATCGCCTGGCGCGGGTGACGAACGAGCAGGCCGATGTCATCGGCGATGTCGGTTCTAACCTGCAGCACGGCTCGGACGCACTGGCCCGCGCCGCGACGGATCTGAAGGCGACGCTCGGCCGCGTGGATACCGCGACCAATCAGGGACAGCTCGCCACGATCCTTAACAACACCGCCGCCACCAGCACTGATTTGCGCAGCGCCTCGCAGGACTTCCGCCAGCTCATGGCAGCGGCGAACCGGAATCAGGAGAGCCTGGTGCGGGTACTGCAGAACGCCGACACCGTATTCTCGCGCATCTCCAACCGCAGCGGCACGCTCGGGCTGCTCGTCGCCGATTCGGCGCTGTATCGCGAGACGACGCTCACCATGATTCAGCTGCGCCAGCTGCTCTCCGACATTCAGGCGAATCCGCGAAAATACTTTACGTTCAGTGTGTTTTAAGACAAGAATGCGGAATTCGGAATGCGAAATGCGGAATTTCTATGTGCAGTTCGAGCGCTCGTCGAGCGCACGGACTCACCACCACGATTCCGCATTCCGCATTTCGCATTCCGAACTCTCATGACCCGCCGCCGCTCGAAGAGTCGCAAATCCCAACCACGGGCGACCCGCGAAACCAGTGCGGGCGGCGTCGTCTTCCGCCGCGGGCCCGACGGGCAGGTCCGGTTTCTCCTGATTCGTGACTCGTACAAGAATTGGGGATTCCCCAAGGGACATCTCGAGACCGGTGAACCGCCGGCCGAGGCGGCGCGGCGCGAAGTCACCGAGGAAACGGGCCTCAACGAGCTGGTACTCCACGGGCCGATCAAGGTGATCGATTGGTATTTCCGATTCCGCGGCAAAACGATTCACAAGTACTGTCACTTCTTTCTGTTCGAATCGCGGCGCGGCGAGCCCGTACCCGAAGAAGCCGAGGGAATCACCGCCTGTGTCTGGCATTCGCTCGACGAGGCCCGGCAGACCGTGAGCTATGACAATGCGCGCGACGTGCTGAGCCAGGCGGCCGAGATGCAGCACACGCTGGTACAGACATGAGCGCCTCCGGAGGCGCGGCCTATCCCGTGGTGCTCGTGTTCCATCCCCGCCGCGAAGCGCAGCGCGCTGTGCAGCGCGGCTATCCGCGCGGTGCCAGGAGCGTGCGGTTGTGCCGTACCATCCAGGCGGTGGAGCGGCTGCTCGAGCAGCGGCTCGTCGATGCGGTCGTCCTCGACGTGCGCCACAGCGATGGCGTGGGGCTGACGCTCCCGGCGCGCTTCCCGCGCATTCCGATGTACGCCCTCTGTGCAGTCCGTCCGGACGACGGGCCGCTGCTCGCGTCGTGCCGCGACGCCGGCTTTACCGGCGTATTAGTAGAAGGCGTGGACAACGCCGTTGCGGGAGAGTGGATCGCCGCCCGCACCGCGCAGGTGGCGCGCCGATTGGCGCTCGCGGATGCACCCCGACTCCTGCGGTTGACTGATCGTCTGCAACTGGCGGCGTGGGAGGAGGTGCTGCGTCGAGCGGGCACGCCCACCAAGACGGGGCACGTCGCCCAGGCGCTGCGGGTGACGCGCGAGCATCTGTCGCGGGAATTCGGGGCGGGCGGAGCACCGAACCTGAAACGAGTCATCGATCTGGCCCGCGCCGCCTGCGCCGCGGACCTGCTCGGCAACCCGGGGTATACCGTCCGCTGCGTCGTCCGCATCCTCGGCTATGCGTCGCCGAGCCACCTCGCCGGCGCGGCGAGAAGGGTCGCCGGGGCAACGCCGGTCGAGCTCCGTGAGCTGGGGCCGCGAGGAGTACTCACTCGCTTTCTGAGAGGACGAACGAGGTCTCGTGTCTAGGGTTCCGCAGCCCCGTATCTTGTGATATTTTTCACAATCTCTCAACCGGTACCTCAATGGCCACCGATTCCATCCTCCGCCCCGGCGAGCTGAAAAACCTCCTCCTCAAGGAAATCCAGGCCGCTGACCTGGCGGACATCGACGTCCGCGAAGTTGGCACCGTGCTGGAGGTGAAGGACGGCATTGCCCGGATTTACGGGCTGACGTCCGCCATGGCGGGCGAGATGCTCGAATTCACCGTCTCGGCGACCGGCGAAAAGATCACCGGCCTCGCGTTGAACCTCGAGGAAGACAACATCGGTGCCGTGATTTTCGGCGACTATCTCGCGCTGCGCGAGGGCGACGAGGTACGCCGCACCGCGCGCGTGCTCGAGGTGCCTGTCGGCCCGGCGATGGTCGGACGGGTGGTGGATGCGCTGGGTCGACCGGTGGACGGCCTAGGCGCGATTCACACCACCAAGAGCCGGAAGGTGGAGATCGTGGCGCCCGGCATCATCAAGCGGCAGCCCGTGAAGGAGCCGCTGCAGACCGGGGTCAAGGCGATCGACTCGATGATCCCGATCGGCCGGGGCCAACGCGAGTTGATCATCGGTGATCGGGGAACCGGCAAGACGGCGATCGCGATCGACACGATCATCAATCAGAAGGGGCAGGGCGTCATCTGCGTCTACGTCGCGATCGGGCAGAAGAACTCAACCGTCGCCGCCGTGGTGGAACGGCTCAAGGAGCACGACGCGATGGAGTACACCATCGTCGTCGTCGCGTCCGCTTCGGAGCCGGCCCCGATGCAGTATATCGCGCCGTACACCGGCTGCACGATGGCCGAGTACTTCATGTACGACGAGAAGAAGGCGACGCTGTGCGTGTACGACGACCTGTCGAAACAGGCCGCGGCGTATCGTCAGCTGTCGCTCGTGCTACGGCGCCCGCCGGGCCGTGAGGCCTACCCCGGCGACGTGTTCTACCTCCACAGCCGGCTGCTCGAGCGCGCCGCCAAGCTCTCCGACAAAATGGGCGGCGGCTCGTTGACCGCACTGCCGATCATCGAGACGCAGGCGGGCGACGTCTCCGCGTACATCCCGACGAATGTCATCTCGATCACCGACGGCCAGATCTTTCTCGAGACCGATCTGTTCTACTCGAACGTGCGGCCCGCGGTGAACGCCGGCATTTCCGTGAGCCGAGTGGGCGGGAACGCGCAGATCAAGGCGATGAAGCAGGTCGCCGGGCGGTTGCGGCTCGACCTGGCGCAGTACCGCGAGCTCGAGGCGTTCGCGCAGTTCGGCTCGGAGCTCGATCCGGCGACGCAAAAGCAGCTGGCGCGGGGCGCCCGTGTCGTCGAAGTGCTGAAGCAGCCGCAGTATCAACCCATGCCGGTCGAGCAGCAGGTGGTGGTGATTTTCGCGGTCACCAACGGCCTGATCGACGATGTGAACGTGCCGGCCATCAAGGAGTGGGAGAAGGGCCTGCTCGAATTCATGGCCGCGCAGCACCCCGAGGTCGGCGACGAGATCCGGACGCGCAAAGCGCTGTCCGATGATCTGAGCGGGCGGCTGCGCAAGGCGATCGAGGAGTACAAGGCGCTGTAATGGCGAAGCCCCGCGAGCTGAAGCGGCGCATCCGCTCGGTGCAGAATACGAAGAAGATCACGAAGACGATGGAGCTCGTCTCTACGTCGAAGCTCAAGCGCGCGCAGGACCGCGTGGTGGGTGCGCGTCCCTACGCGCAGGCGTTGGCGGAAGTGATCGGCCAACTCTACTCGCCCGAGCTCGCCGAGCGTTTTCCCTTGCTGCGCCAGCCGGGCCATACCGTACGCGGCGCGGGTGTGCGGCGTGCGGCGCTGCTGTTGATCACGTCGAACCGCGGGCTGTGCGGCGCGTTCAACGCGAATCTGATTCGCGAGGCGCGGCGGCGGCTGGAAGAGCTGGAGGCCCAGGACGCCCACACCGAGCTGCACCTCGTCGGCAAGAAGGGGGTCAGCTACTTCAAGTTCACCAAGCGCGAGCCAGCGTCCCAGCGTGTCGACATCGGCGATCGCCCGACGCTCGAGCACGCGGCCGAGCTGGCGAAGCCTCTCATGGAGCGCTTCTCGAAGGGCGAGCTGGATGCCGTCGACGTAGTGTTTGCGAAGTTCAATAGCGCCGTGAGCACGCCACCGACGACGCTGCGCATTCTGCCTGTGAGTCCACCCGAAAAACGGCGGTCGGGCGGTCAAGAAGCAACGGCGGCGGTCAATTACATCCTCAAGCCGTCTGCCGAGGAGATCCTGGACGAGCTGCTTCCTTTATATGTGCAGAACCAGATGTACCGCGCGCTCGTCGAGACGGCAGCGGCCGAGCATGGTGCTCGGCGCACCGCGATGAAGAACGCGACCGACGCGGGCAGCGACATGCTGAACATCCTGCAGCGCACGTTTAACCGAGCCCGCCAGGCTCAGATTACACAAGAGCTTGCGGAGATTGTCGGAGGAGCGGAAGCGCTGAAAGGGTAGTTCTCAGTCATCGGTTATCGGTCATCAGACTGATGACTGATGACCGATTACCGACAACCAGGAATGATCATGGCAACGAAGACCAGTGAACAGAAACGCAACGTTGGGAAGGTCGTACAAGTCATCGGCCCCGTTCTCGACGTCGAGTTCGAGCCCGAGCAGTTGCCCGAGCTCTACAACGCTGTGACGGTCAACGTGGACTCGCGACAGCTCGTGGCCGAAGTCGAGCAGCACATCGGCCGCAATCAGGTCCGAGCCGTGGCGATGAGCTCGACCGACGGCGTCGTGCGCGGCATGGAAGTCGTGGACACCGGCAAGCCGATCACCGTGCCGGTCGGCAAGCCGGCGCTGGGCCGCATCCTCAACGTCATTGGCGAGCCGGTTGACGAAGGCCCGCCGATTCCGAAAGATGCGGAGCGCTGGCCCATTCACCGCGGCACGCCGAAGTTCGTCGACCTCGAGCCGAAGACCGAAATATTCGAGACGGGCATCAAGGTCGTCGATCTGATCGCGCCGTTCGTGAAGGGCGGCAAGATCGGATTGTTCGGCGGTGCGGGCGTCGGCAAGACCGTCGTCATCATGGAGCTGATCAACAACGTGCAGAAGGGGCACGGCGGTCGGTCGGTGTTCTGCGGCGTCGGCGAGCGCACGCGCGAGGGGAACGACCTCTACCTCGAAATGAAGGAAAGCAATGTGCTCGACTCCGTCGCGCTGATCTACGGACAGATGAACGAACCGCCGGGTGCGCGTTTGCGCGTGGGTCTGACGGGCCTCACGGTCGCCGAGTACTTCCGCGACGTCGAAGGCCAGGACGTCCTCGTCTTCATCGATAATATTTTCCGCTTCACGCAGGCTGGATCCGAGGTGTCGGCGTTGCTCGGCCGAATGCCGTCGGCCGTTGGCTATCAGCCGACGCTGGCGACGGAGATGGGCGAGCTGCAGGAGCGCATCACGTCGACGAAGAAGGGATCGATCACGTCGGTGCAGGCGATCTATGTGCCCGCCGACGATCTCACCGACCCGGCGCCCGCGACCGCGTTCTCGCACCTCGATGCGACCGTGGTACTAGACCGCGCCATCGTCGAGCTCGGCATCTATCCGGCGGTGAACCCGCTATCGTCCTCGAGCCGCATCCTCGACGCGCAGTACCTCGGCGAGCGCCACTACAACGTGGCCGTCGAAGTGCAACGCATCCTGCAGCGTTACAAGGATCTCCAGGATATCATCGCGATTCTCGGGATGGATGAGCTGTCGGAAGAGGACAAGCTCCTCGTCGCCCGGGCCCGGCGCGTGCAACGCTTCCTGTCCCAGCCTTTCTTCGTGGCGGCGCAGTTCACCGGGCTCGAAGGGAAGTACGTCAAGCTCGAGGACACAATCGCGTCGTTCGAGCGGGTGGTGGCAGGAGAGTTCGACCAGCTTCCGGAGCAGGCGTTCTACATGCAGGGGGGCATCGACGACGTCGTGGCGCAGGCCAAGAAGATGGCGACGGCCTGATGCGCGTATCGGTCATTTCGGCGGAGCGGTCGGTGTTCGACGGTGAGGCGGATGCCGTTGTGGCGCCCGCCTATGACGGGCTGGTTGGGATTCTTCCACGGCACGCCCCGTTTATGACCCTCCTGGGGCAGGGAATTGTGAGGATCCGCCAATCGGGAGGTAACCTGACCCGGCTTCAGGTGATGGGGGGCTTTCTTCAAGTGGCATCGAACGTTGTGCGTATCGTGGCACGACGGGCAGGCCCCATCGAGACTTGACTTCCAGGAGTCAATTTCCAACAGTGGTGCCAGTTTCGAGGTAGGCAAAACCCCTAAAACCCCCTTTTTCCCCCTGGAGGGATAGGTATGAAGCGGCTCGGACTGGTAGTGCTCGCGATGGCGCTGTGTATGGTTGCCACCCGTCCTGCGATGGCGCAGGGCACGTTGCGATATGGCGTGAACGCCGGCTTGCTCATGCCGGTGAGTGACTACAACACGCTGGACAAGATGGGATGGGTCGCCGGTGCCGGCGCAACCTACTGGCTGCCCGGAAACGTCGGCATCCGTGGTGATCTGTCGTATTCGTCGACAGCCCACAAGGGCACCGGCGCCACCGGCAGCACCAAGCTCATCGGCGGTATGGCGTCAGTTGTATACGCGTTGATGCCGGCTAGCGCGCCTGCGCGCCTGATGATTACCGGCGGCGTCGGCTACTACAACATCGATTTGGGTAGCGGGATCGCCAAACAGTCCAAGATCGGCTTCGGCGGCGGCGCGGCTGTCGCGTTCAAGATGGGCACGAGCAGCACGCGCTTTGTTGTCGCGACGCGCTATACGAGCGTCAGCACCGACGGCACCAGCAGGCTCAACTTCCTGCCGATCACGGTGGGACTGACCTTCGGCAAGTAAGCGACCTGTGGCGGCGTGAGCCGCGTCACTAGGTCGGACGTAACCTATGGCCCGTCAGCCTTCTAGCTGACGGGCCATGGGCGTTTCTGGGGGCGCCTAGTTGACAGAAAGTGATGTGGTTCTTAACGATGTGGCGGTTTTCACCACCCCAACTGGAGGTCGTGGTATGCGGAAGCTCTTGGCCGGGATGGCTTTGGCGGCACTCGCGCTGTCGCTCCCCGCGACGGCCCATGCTCAGCGCCGGGCAGCGGCCCCCATGGGCGGCGCCAAGCACGAGTTTGGTATCGATGTAGGGCTCGCCTACGTGAAGCCGCAGAACGTCAGCGGCGGCATCGCGATTCAGACGCCGCTCGATGTCCGATTCGGCTTTGTGCCATCGAGAGGCAACATGATGTGGGAAGGCCGAGTCACGGCGAACATCAATACGGTCGGCGGTACCACTACCTATCTGCTCACCCCCGGCGTCGACGTGCTGTTCTCGAATTCACCGGGCGGTCATCGACGGGGCATGTTCTTTGGCGGCGGTGCCGGACTGGTTCTGGGTGATTTCGGGGTCGGCAGCGGCACCGCGGTCCAGCTCCACGCCGGCGTCGGTTGGCGGAAGCCATATGAGAGTGCTGCCTGGCGCTACGAGATTGGGTTCCAGTGGCAGTCGGATAATGCCAATATCGGTCCCAGCTCGATCGCCATCGGCGGCCGGGTCGGCATTTCACTCTGGCACTAGTAGTAGGGGCGCAGCATGCTGCGCCCCTCCATGGGAGCGGCGTTCCGGGTCCTTACAGGACAAGTCTCCGGAACGCCGCTCTGTTCGTCGGGTAACCCCTCGCACCAAATCTCGAGGAGCATTGCATGCGTTGGTTGCGTGTTTCGTGTCTGCTGATCATTGGCGCCGGTGTCGTGTCCAATGCGGCGGCACAGGCGACCGGGTTACCCAGCTTCAACGCGCCGTATCGCGCGTTTCGCCGCTCGGAAATCGGATTGGTCCTGAGCTTCCCCAACGGTGGCGGCACCGCGTTCGAAGGCGCGTTCCGCCGGTCGAGCGGGAAGTTCGACCTCGGTTTTCGCGGCGGCATCTTCACCCCCGGCGGCAATCTCAATTCGCGCTTGCTCCTCGGCGCGGAAGCGCGTGAGC
>Ga0209056_10002360_pt1 | contig 20395 bp, 14 predicted proteins | sample GraSoiAngelo_114_FD_185876 | JGI IMG/M metagenome (GOLD analysis project Ga0209056, IMG submission 185876) | Grasslands soil microbial communities from the Angelo Coastal Reserve, California, USA - 14_0903_13_40cm (SPAdes) (version 2) | ecosystem: Environmental > Terrestrial > Soil > Grasslands...
AAGACCGTCCTCCTCGCCGAAATGCTCGACGTGAAAGTCATCGTTGGCTTTTCCGGTTGTCCCGGCGGCACGCCGCAAGACACCCAGCCAAACTGGATCACTTACCGCTGGCCTCCCGAGTACGCCCAGATGCAGGATTGGCAATGGAAGGAAAAAGTCATCCCCTACTGGAAGGAAGCGGCCAAATACGCGCGCGATCACGGCATCAAACGCCTGGCGTTCGAAATGCATCCGAACTTCGTCGTCTACAACCCTCGAACGCTGATGAAGCTCCGCGAAGCCGTCGGCGAAGAAATCGGCGCGAACTGCGATCTGAGCCACCTTTTCTGGCAAGGCTGCGATCCCGTCGAAGTCATTCATTTCCTCGGCAAGCAGGGCGCCCTCTTTCACGCCCACATGAAGGACACCACTTTCTATCCCGAAAATGTCAACAAGTACGGCGTCCTGAACTTCGCCTTCGAAAAGTCCGATCTCGACTCCGCGTCTGAAACTTTCCGCGCTGTTGGCTACGGTCACAGCGCCAGCCTCTGGAAGTCTGTCATTAAGGCTTACATGGACGTCGGATTCGAAGGCATTCTTAGCATCGAAAATGAAGACCCGATTCTGCCCGGAGAAGTGGGCGTCGAGCGCGCGGCTTACGTCTTAAAGAATGTCCGCCGGGAACTTTTGGGAGAATAGCGTGCGAAGACGCGAATTTGTCGGCGCGTGTGCCGCAGCGGCTTTGGCCGGTGCCGCTGCCGGCCCATCGACGATGGCGCGCGCCGCGTCGGCTGCCTCCGAACCCGAGGGCGTTCCTTTCTCTCTCTCCGTAATGCTTTGGACTATCTACCGCGATCTTCCATTCGAACAGCGCCTGGAAAAAGTAGCCGAAGCGGGCTACCATGCCGTCGAATTGGTCGGAGAATTCAAGGACTGGAAAAAGCAGGATTTTGCCAACGCCCGCCGCAAAAAGCGTGAACTCGGCATTGAATTCGACGGCACCACCGGCGTCTGGCAGCCCCTGGCCGACGCCTCCGCTCGCGAAGTCTTCCTCAAATCTCTCCGCGAATTTATTCCCACCATGCGCGAACTCGAGTGCACTCGCCTCATCATGCAGACCGGCGACGCTGTTCCCGGTCTCTCGCGAAATGAAATGCACGCCAATTGCATCGAAACCCTCAAACGCGGCGGCGAAATCGCCGCGGAAAACAGCATCGAGCTCCTCATCGAAAATATCGATCCCGAAGAAAATCCCAAATATTTCCTCACGCTTTCCGCCGAAGGCTTCGAAATCGTGCGCTCCGTCGGCAATCCCCATGTCAAATTTCTTTACGATTTTTTTCACGAACAAATTGCCGCCGGCAACCTCATCGCCAAGCTCGAAAAAAATATCGATCTCATCGGCCTCGTCCACGTCGCCGACGTTCCCGGCCGCCACGATCCCGGAACCGGCGAAATCTATTATCCAAACATTTTTCGAAAGCTCGGCGAACTCGGCTACAGTCGCTACGTCGCGATGGAATTCATGCCCAAGGGCGAAACGGTGCCCGCGCTTCGCGCCGCCCGCGAAATGGCGATCAAGTTCGGCCGTCCCGATAAGAAACAGTCTTCCAACACGCTTCACTCAGGGAGGTTCTATGCATCGGCGTGAAATGTTACGAATGCTTGCCGCGGGAGCCGCGCTGCCGGCGCTTTCCACGGACATGTTTGCATTCTTTCGCGGCGCACATCCTGCGGCTGGCTACGCGCTACGCACTCTCAATCCGCACCAGAACGCCACCGTTGTCGCCATGATCGATCAGATCATTCCTGAAACGGACACCCCTGGCGCGAAGGGCGCCCGCGTCAACGAGTTTATCGACGTCATTCTCACCGAGTGGGCCAACGATACGGAGCGCAAGAATCTTCTCGACGGCCTCGCCGGCGTCGACAAGAAAAGCAACGAACTCTTCGCTAAAGATTTTGTGGACACTCCGCCTCTGCAACAGCTCACGCTTCTCCGCGCCCTGGACGAAGCCGCTGCGTTCGAATCGGCCATCCGCCCGCCTAGCCGCGACGACGAAGTGGAAAACCCCTACAGGCAGCTCGAAGGCAATTTCTTTTCCGTCTTCAAAAACATCACCCTTCACGGGTATTACACTTCCGAAATTGGTTTCACCCTGGAACTCAAACTTCAAATTATTCCCGGTGCCCAGCACGGTTGCGTTCCGCGCGGCCCCGGTCTCGGAGACGCCTGAAAAAAGGGAGCGAACATGGCAACGACAAATTACGATGCAATCGTTATCGGTTCAGGCATCACCGGCGGCTGGGCTGCGAAAGAGCTCACCGAAAAGGGCCTCAATACTTTGGTCCTCGAAGCGGGACGTTCTATCGTCCCCGAGCGCGACTATGTCGAGCACGTCCCCGTTTGGGAACTCAAGCACCGTGGCTGGGACGATCGCAGCGAGCGCCAGCGCACCCAGCCCATCCAGCGCGAGGTCTACTACGCCTGCGATGAATACTCCCATCAGTTTTTTGTCAATGACCAGGAGAATCCCTATTCCAGCGATCCCGGCAAACATTTCTCCTGGATTCGTGGCCGCCAGGTTGGCGGAAAATCCCTCACCTGGGGCCGCCAAAGTTACCGCTGGAGCGATCTCGATTTCGAAGCCAATTTGAAAGAGGGAATCGCCGCCGACTGGCCGATTCGTTATGCGGACATCGCTCCCTGGTACGACTACGTTGAAGAATTCGCCGGCATCAGCGGCCAGCCCGAAGGTTTGCCGCAACTCCCTGACGGAAAATTTCTCCCGCCCATGGAACTCACTTGCGTCGAGCAGGATCTCCGCGCCGCCATCGCAAAGAACTTTGACGACCGCATCTTGACCATTGGCCGTTCCGCTGTTTTGACCCGCGTCCACAAAGGCCGCGCCGCCTGCCACTACTGCGGCGTGTGCCACCGCGGCTGCATCACCGGCTCGTATTTCAGCAGTTTGAGTTCGACGCTCCCCGCCGCGCAAAAAACCGGCCGTCTCACCATCCGTCCCTACAGCGTGGTTCACAGCCTCGCCTTCGATTCGAAAGCTCGATGGTCAAACCAAAAATCCCCTCGAATTCAAAGCCCGCATCTTTTTCGTCTGCGGTTCCACTCTCGAATCCACGCGCATTTTGCTGAATTCCGCCACTCCCGAATTTCCCAACGGCCTCGCAAACTCCAGCGGCGAACTCGGCCACAATCTCATGGACCACCACATGGGCGCCGGCGCCAGCGGAAGAATGCCCGGCCACGAAGACAAAATGCCTTTCGGCAATCGCCCCAACGGCATTTACATCCCGCGCTTTCGAAACGTAAAATCCAAGCACAAGGATTTCCTCCGCGGCTACGGCTATCAGGGCGGCGGGAGCCGCGCCGGCTGGTCCCGCGGCATGGGCATGAGTGGCCTCGGCGTGGAATTCAAGAATGCGCTGAAAATGCCCGGCCCCTGGCACATGGGCATGGGCGGTTTCGGCGAGTGCCTCCCCAATCACAACAATTTCGTCGAAGTGGACAAGGAAAAACTCGACGCCTGGGGCATTCCCACTCTGAAGATTCACTGCGACTGGAGCGAAAACGAACGGGCCATGTCCAAGGACATCGCCATCCAGGCCGCGGAAATCCTGGCCGCCGGCGGCGCGAAGGACATCACCGTCTGGCAGAAAATTTCTGCCCCCGGCCTCGCCATTCACGAAATGGGCACCGCCCGCATGGGCCGCGATCCAAAAACCTCCGTGCTCAACGCCAACAACCAGGCGCACGATGCCAGAAATCTTTTCATGACCGACGGCGCGTGCATGGTTTCCGCTTCGTGCGTGAATCCGTCGCTTACCTACATGGCGCTGACGGCGCGCGCATGCGATTTCGCCGTTTCCGCAATGAAGAAAAATGAGCTGTAGGGAGAAATCGTCGACATGCCCCAGGTAATTCGCTCTCCGAAACAGTATGACGTCTGCATCATCGGCTCCGGCGCCGGCGGCGGCATGGCCGCGAAGATTCTCACGGAAGGCGGCCTGAGCTGCGCTCTGCTCGAAGCCGGCCCGAACGTCAATCCCGAAAAAGATTTCAAGATGTGGACCTGGCCCTACCAATTGCCGCATCGCGGCGCCGGGGTCGGCGGCCACGCGCGCGAAAATTTTAGCGAATTCCTCGCCCCCAACGGGGCCTGGCAAATTGATGGCGAGCCCTACACCTCCGCCCCCGGCGCCAATTTCCAGTGGTTCCGCTCGCGCATCGTCGGCGGACGCACCAACCACTGGGGCCGCATCGCGCTGCGGTTTGCTCCCATCGATTTCAAATCTGCGACGCGCGACGGCCTCGGCGACGACTGGCCCATCACCTATAAAGACCTCGCGCCGTATTACGACAAAGTTGAATCCTACATCGGTGTCTTCGGCACGAAGGAAAATGTTTCCAGCGCCCCGGACGGCGTCTTTCTCCCTCCGCCCAAGCCCCGCTGCACCGAGTTGATGGTCAAAAAGGTCTGCGACAAGCTCGGCATCATTTGCATTCCCTCACGCCTCGCGATTCTGACGCGCTCTGTGAACGGCCGTACGCCGTGCCACTATTGCGGCCAGTGCGGTCGCGGGTGCATCACCGGATCGAATTTCAGTTCGAGCCAGGTCTTGCTCCCTCCCGCGATGAAAACGGGGAAGCTGACGCTGATCACCGGCGCCATGGCGCGCGAAATCATCGTCAACAAAGAGGGCAAGGCCGAAGGCGTCTCCTACATCGATAAAGCGTCGCGCACGGAAAAACGCATCAACGCGCGCGCCATCGTGGTTGCCGCCAGCGCCTGCGAATCCGCCCGCCTTTTGCTGAACTCCAAGTCCTCCGCCTTCCCCAACGGTATCGCTAACTCCTCCGGCACGGTCGGCAGATACCTCACCGATTCCGTGGGGAGCAGCGGCCGTGGCCACTTCCCGCAATTGGAAAAGATGCCGCCGCACAACCACGACGGCGTGGGCGGAATGCACATGTACATGCCGTGGTGGAAGTTCGACCGCAAGAACGATTTTCCACGCGGCTATCACATCGAGTTCAACGGCGGCTACGAGATGCCTGGGGTCGGCATGTTCGATGGGCTGTGTCGCGAGGAGGAGGGCTACGGCACAAAGTTGAAGCAGCGCGCACGCCAGTATTACGGCACCACGATCGGCTTTGCCGGCCGCGGCGAAATGCTTCCCAATCCGGATACCTATTGCGAAATCGATCCCGACGTCGTCGACCAGTGGGGAATTCCCGTGCTGCGCTTCCATTTCAAGTGGTCGGAATACGAACTGCGTCAGGCCAAAGACATGCAGGATACATTTCGCAGCATTGTGGAGACTATGGGAGGCGAGTACAAAACGAAAACTTCCATTGATGGCCAGTACCCCTTCGGAATTGAGGAGGGCGGGAAAATCATTCACGAAGTAGGCACCGCGCGCATGGGCGCCGACGCGAAAACCTCCGTGCTGAACGGATATTGCCAGGCGCACGACGTGAAAAATCTCTTTGTAGCCGATGGCGCGTCGCTGGTGACCAACCCGGACAAGAATCCAACGCTGACGATTATGGCGCTCTCCTGGCGCGCCTCCGACTATTTGCTCGACGAAGCCAAGAAAGGCAATCTTTGAGAAGTTAAAAGTTGAAAGTCAAAAGTGGAGGGCCTGCACTGGGGGAAGGCCGCAGCGGTGAACGGAAAAACGGGTTTCGGTACGGAGAACACTGAGGACCAAAGAGAAGAAGAAAGAGAAGGAGCATGCGGAATATGATGAAGGAAGGCATAAGCCGGCGAGATGTTTTGAGGACGCTGGCGGTGGGAGCGGCGAGCAGCTCGGTGCTGCAGGTGATTCCAGCGGCCGCCGCCGAGTACGTCCACCAGATGGTACACAAGGAGAAAGCCGCGGCTCCGGCAGGGAAGTACACGCCTAAATTTTTCCCTGCGCCGCAGTACGCCACGCTCATCGCGCTCTGCGACGCGATTATTCCCAAGGACGAAAAATCCGGCGGCGCCGTCGAAGCCGGCGCTCCGGAATTCATCGATTTGCTGGCCAGCGAAAACGAAAAGTATCAGCTGCGCCTCGGCGGCGGACTCTTCTGGCTGGATGGCTTTTGCACCGACCGCTATGGCAAGGTTTTCCTGGAATGCACCTCGGAGCAGAAGAAAGAAGTTCTGGACCTGATCGCCTTCCGGAAAAATGCCAAACTGGATTCCTCGCTCAGCCAGGGCGTGGCGTTCTTCGCCTTCCTACGCCGCCTCACCTGCGACGGCTTCTACACCAGCAAGATCGGCATCGCCGACCTGCAATATATAGGGAACGCCACCCTGAGCGAATTCCCCGGCTGCCCGCCCGTCCCGGAATCCTGACGCGGCAAATACCAGAAAAAACAAAAGCCCCGAATCCCGAAACTATCGACCCAGGCCGGATGTCTCGGTTTGTGTGGGCTACAGGGAAACTAATAAGGCTGACTATCTTCCGATGAGTGACGGAAGTCCCCTTCAAAACGTTGGAACCAGCAGGAGAACTTGAGGGCTCCATCTTCCGAATACGACTCGGCCGCTCTATCGTTGCGCTAAAACGGCTTTGGACTGCCACAAATTGTAGTACAGGGAACGGGCACATACGCCTGCCATGATCACCCTGTGAGGGAGAATCCCGATCAGACCCCGGTGAAGTTTTGCTTTCATGCAAAAACTCCCCCACGGTGTGAGCGGGATATAAAACCTCGGGACCGAGACCTCGCTAAACCCATTTCGTTCCTTGAATTCTCTCAACGAGTTGTGTTTCTTGTTCCCGTAGTTGAACATTCCGTAAGTCAAGTACAAGAGTCCCCTTACCTCACACAGTTCTACGGCCTTTGCAATCAGAGCATTGGCTGGCCGCTTGTCTTGGTGGCTCGCTTTGGTAAGTATTTGCAGGATCGAAGCGATCTCTCCTCTGTAGATTAACCAAATAAAACCGATCAATTCCTCACCCGCGTACGCGCAAATGTAGTCACAACGATCAAGAAAGGACGAGTGGTCCTTCTTGACCTCCTCAAACGTCTTCCCATAATGGCTGTTGGGTCTCCCTTGTCGGACTGGGGACTCATTGTTTACGCCCATAATTTCTTGAATCAGCTGATCATCCAGTGGCTCAACAAAAACCTGAACACCGCGTTTTCGGGACCTCCTCACATTCTGACGACTTTCCCGCGGCAGTCCCTTCCACCACTCTCTAAAGCTGGTTGTTTTGACAGCGGCGATGCTGTCCCATTCCGTGTAATAGTCATACTTCGGGGAAGTGACGGGAAGTTTCTGCGCAAAGGTCAAAATGTCGGCGCGCAGCCCTCTTCGCCTTTGGCTTTTCAATAGTTTGGCACAAAGTTCGGCGTCCTCAAGTTCTGTTTCCAACCACTCTTCCCCAAGGACCTGTGCCAGCCGCAACCAGGTTCCTTTGGCGATTATGCTTTTCCCTTTGTAGTCTAACGCGGGAACCTTGACCCATTTGCCATTTACCTTCGTCTCAGCAACGTGTAACGACATGGATTCTATCTCCGCAAGGGCGCGAGTCCCGCCGGAGTCTAACGTAGTGTTGCAAGAAGGTAAAATTACTTGCGCCTCGGAATGTCCAATATTGGACATCGTCAGAAGGGCTTGTCTAAACTCTGTGCTTTTTGTCTGAGATTCCATTTCAGAAAGCCACGAAATTTGGAGCCGCGGGGCGGAATCGAACCGCCGCGTAAGGTTTTGCAAGCCTTGCCTTCCCGCTTGGCTACCGCGGCGCTGTCAGTTTGGCAGCTGGGACGTCGTCGCCCAATAGTACGAACGTACCTGTTGGGGCCAGCCTGGCGGCACTGATGTGTTTGAATGAATAAGTCTAGGATATTTGACAAACTCGAAGAGGACGAAAAAGGAAAAAGATCGCTAACTCCAGCCTGCCGTCGTTGATCCAATTTGCAATGGAAAGCTCTTTGTAGCTGCTAGTCCTTTCCTTTCTTCCACTTGCAGTGCCGAAGTCATTCGAATGGAGTACTATAGATGAAATTATTTGACAAACTAACATTCTCGTGCTATTATCCCTTGTGAATTCGCGGCCACAGCCGAGCTATCGACCCTCGGAATCAGCCTCTCGGCCTGATCTCGTGCCACTGCGCCTGCCTTCTGTCTTCTCTGTTTTCTTGAACCTTCGAGGTTCAGCCTTCAAACGTTCCAACGCCTTCCAGTTATCTCCTTTTGCTTCATACCCTTACAAACGCCCCCTCCAGCAACCCCTTTCTTTGCACATCCTTACAAATGCCCGGGGGTGTACCCCCCCCGCGTACTTTCTCATCGAGGATCGAAATGAACCAAAAACACGCTAACTCTAATTCCACCAACGTTTCATCTCTGCCCCATGTATCGCCAGAAGGTCGCTGTCACCATCGCTTCATCAACGGCACCCGCTGCCGCCTGCTTGTCCCCAACGCGGAGTCTCTCTTTTGTCGCACCCACGCGCATCTCCCCGAGCATGAGCACGCACCCGTCGATCTCTCCGCCACCCTCACTGCCGGTCTCACCCAATTCAAGTCCGCGGTCCCTATCAACGAGTTCCTTTCCCGCCTCCTGCTTCTTGAGGCCGAAGACCGCATCTCCCCACGCCGCGCCGCCGTCATGGCCTATACCTGCAATCTAATCCTCCGCACCCTCCACGCCATCGACAAGGAACTCCATCCCGAGGACCAAGACGAACGCCAGATCATCATCGACCTCCCTCGCCCACGCCGCGACGATCCCGTTCCTCCAAGCCACCCCGTCATGGATTGGCTCACCCCCGGCGCCGACGTCCCAAATTCCAAGGAGCCCTTATGAGAGTTGCTAGCTGCGGTCGGGGTCGAAGGTTTGGTCGAGATAGATCCACAGGACGCGGGCGAGAAACGTTATCGCTGGGACGAGCGGCAGGAACAAGAACACGGCCCAGACGGTGGCTTTGGTGATCCACCAGCCGGTGACGGCCCAGAGAAAGCCGGCTATGAATGCGACGACAGGCAGAGCCAGGGCGTAGCTGATGTACATGGCGCCGAGGAAGTAGCCGGGTTCGCGTTCGTAAAGGAGATGGCAGATGGAGCAGCGTTCATGCATTTTCGGGAAGCCGAGAAAGATGGAGTGGTGAAAGATCTTTCCGACGCGGCAGCGGGGACAGCGGTGGTGAAGAATGTCGTTGAAGGTAGAGAGCGCGCCGGGTTTCATGGGAGCGATTCAGTGTAGCGCGTTGAAGGCTTCGGGGCAGAAGTGAGGGCCGAATGCAAAGACGAAGAGAGATTCCTCTCTGCGCAGGCCGACCCTCTCGCAGGAGCAAGAGGGGAACAAAAAGTCGGCCTGCTTCGCTCGGAATCACAGTGGGGGGAGTATAGGGGCACCCGCCGCAGAGGAAAAAAAGAGGGGCACGATGTATCGCGCCCCTACGAAGAAAGGAAAGATGGCGACGTAAAGTCGCCGCTACAAGAAACCAACGGCCTCAGGATTTGATTTGACCTGAGGCGGCGTCCCAAGTGACTGTGGCGTTGCGGAAGTAGGATTCGTTGGCCATGTGGCAGGCCAGCGCGGCATTGTGGCCGAAGACGGTGTCTTCGGTGACTTGCTGATGGTTTCGCACGCCCTGGAAAAATCTCCAGAGGTGGGGTTTTTCCTCGTCCCAGGAAGCGCCGCGATAGCTGAATCCCTCCCGGATGGGTTCCTTGCCGGGCTTGGGATCGTGCTCCTCGTGCCACTTCTTGAGATAGGCCTCGCGCATGGCCTGCGGATAGCCGGAAGTGTAGTAGCTGGGAGATTCGTCTTCACCGGATTGCGGGTAGTAATTGATGTTGAATTCCGTGACTTCCAGGATTCCCTTGGAGCCCTGGAAGCGGTAGGTCTCCGGAGTATCGCAACCGAGATTCAGCCGCATATAAATCGGCATGCGTCCGTAGTCGAAGAGCGTGGGGTGGACGTCGGGCATGTTGCGGCCGTCCGGGAAACGGAGAATACCACCGAGAGCCATGGCGCGCTTGGGCGGCTCGTTCCAGCCAAGCATGAAGTTCATGCCGCTGACGAGGTGCACGAGCAGGTCGCCGGCGAGGCCCGTGCCGTATTCCTTCCAGCAGCGCCAGCGCGCGAAGTACTTGGGAGAAGTGTCCGGATCCCACGGCCGCTTGGTGGCGTCGCCCTGCCAAGTGTTCCAATCGAAATTGGCGAGAGAGAGATCGGGTGGCGGCGGATATTCCCACGCGCCGGTGGGATCGTTGCGGCCGTACGTGCCTTCGACGAGAGTGATAGTGCCGATGATGCCGTTGGCGAGCAGTTCTTTGGCTTTGGCGCAGATGACGGAGCTGACGCGCTGCGAACCGATCTCTACCACGCGCCCGGTCTTTTTTGCGGCGGCGACCATGGCGATGCCGTCGGCGGGGGAGTGGGACATGGGCTTTTCACAGTAGATATCTTTGCCGGCGTTGACCGCGTCAACGACGACCTGCTTGTGCCAATGATCGGGGACGGCGGCGATGAGGCAGTCGATCTCCTTGTTGTCGAGGAGATCCTTATAGCGGCGGGTGGGGATTTTTTTGCCGACAATTTCCTGGGCAAGCGTGTGGCGGCCATCGTAGAGATCGCAGGCGGCCACGCATTCGACACCGGGCAATTGGATGGCGTCGCGGAGCAGGCCGGAGCCTTGCATGCCGATACCGATGATGCCGAAGCGAATACGGTCGCTCGCAGCCGTCATTTGCCCGGGCAGAGAGTAGTGCTCCGGTTCCAGAAAAATCGAAGGCACAGCCGCCAGCGCGCCAGCAGCGCCGGCACTGCGTTGCAGGAATTCGCGGCGGGAAAAATCTTTTTTCATGATGCGCTCCTGAAGAGAGTTGATAGTCGAAAGTCAAGTGCCAACAGCTAGAAACCGAAGATCATCACAATTGCTGCGAAAAAGCCTCGGGCCTGAAGGCCCGAGCTACAGCAACGGAATTCTAATGCAGCGGCTGGACGCTGACTTCCTTGAAAAAGACGACGTCGTTTTCGCTGTGATTCTGAAGGCCGATGTAGCCCTCGTTGGGGCGTGTGCCGTGCTGCGGCTCGAAATCGAATTTGCGCTCGGGGACGGGCTGGCCTTCGGTGTAGTCCGTGACTTTAACGCCGTTGACCTCAACGATGGTGTGCGGTCCGTCCAGCGTGATGACCATGGTGTTCCACTCCGGACCGGGTTTGCCGGGTTTCGCGAGCGGCTTGGTGAGCGAGTAGAGCGTGCCGGTGATGTGGTAGTCGTCCTCCTTGGATTTTTCCGGCTCGTTGTCGATTTGCACTTCGTAGCCGTAGTGGACGGGCATCCACTCTTCGCGCGGCTCGATCGGAATGCGGATGAAGATGCCGGAATTGTCGTTGTGGTCGCGCATTTTGAAGACGACGCGAAGGCGGCAGTTGCTGAGTTTTCCGCCGGTCCAATAGAGGAGGCCCATGCCGCCGTGCGTGCGGATGAGGCCGTCTTCGACGGTCATGCTGCCGGGGCCGACGTGCTTCCAGCCGGTGAGATCTTTGCCGTTGAACAACGGCTTCCAGGCGGGGGGTTGCGGCCGCGCCGCGGCGATAATGAAAAAAGCCGTGATGGCGAACAGAGCGGTGAGCGTGAGCGGCTTTCGCATCGTGATGATTCCTCCGGAAAAAGACAACAGGCAAGAATGCCTGTCCCACAGTTAGAAACGCAATGCGTGCAGATAGTCGTAACTGATTTTTATGTCGTCAAAAGCGGATTTGGGCTCGTCGTTCTCGACGAAATAATGTTTGATGCCGGCCTTGCCGGACTGCGCGAAAATGCGCTTCCAATCCACGGAGCCCTGACCGACGTCAGCCATGCGGCCGCCGAACTTAACGGACTGGCCCATCGCTCCCTGGTAAGTACTCGGTGTGGATGCGTCCTTGATCCAGTCCTTGACGTGAACGAGCGGGAAACGGCCGGGATATTTTTCGAAGTAGACGAGGGGATCCTTGCCGGCGACGCTGATCCAGCAGAGATCCAGTTCCATGGCCACGAACTTGGGATCCAGCTCGGCGAGGAAAAAATCGTAGGGGAGCTTGCCGCCAAGGAATGCGGCGGGATCGAATTCGAACGAATGATTGTGGTAGGCGAACTGGATGCCGGCCTTCTTGCTGGCTTCGCCGGCTTTGTTGAAGAGATCCACGGCGCGCTTCCATCCGCCGGGCTCGACGCGCTGCTTTTCATCAATCCAGGGACAGACCATGTAACTATGGCCCACGATTTTCGCGGCCTCCAGAGCTTCCGGCCACTTTTTTTCGACGACGTCATAACCGACATGGCAGGAGGGGGAAGCCAGGGCGTTCTTGTCGAGGATGGTGCGGACATCCTTCGGCGAATGATCGAAGTAGCCGGCGAATTCCACTTCCTTGTAGCCGGTGGCGGCTACTTTCGCGAGGGTGCCTTCGAAGTCGGTTTTCATGGCGTTGCGAACGGTGTAGAGCTGGACGCCGATACGGTCGATTTTGTGCGCGGAGTCTGCGGCCCAGGATGGCCTGGCGGCGGTTGCAAGCGTTGCTGCGACGGAGGTGCCGATAAATGTGCGTCGGTTCATGGGCGCATTCTACTATTTCCGAGTCAAAAAGGAATCGAGATTTGCTGAAAAAAGAAGGGCGGTCCGACAAGGTCGAACCGCCCTTCCCCAGTAACGGTCTTTAGAACTGGAACCGCAAACCAAACTGCATTCGGCGCGGGAGGTGCGCACCGCTGGCATGCAGGAAGCTTGAAGAACCAATGCAGCTCGGGTCGCCGGCGTTGCCGCCAATGGGGATCGTGCCGCAATCCATGCCGCCGTTAACGCCGTTGTATTGTGTATGGTTGAAAAGATTGAAATTCTCCCAGCGGAAGTCGAGAGCCCGCGTTTCGGTGAAGGAGAAGCGCTTGAAAAGGCCGAAATCGAAGTTGATGCGGCCGGGACCGTACAGAGTGTTGCGGCCCACGTCACCAAAGGTCAGGCCGGTCGGGATTGTGAAAGCCCCGGGGTTGAAGAGGAGCGGGCCACGGACGCCGGGTACATTGGATTGTACGGATCCGTGGGGGTTACCAACGAGATCGGGGCGGGATCCTGTGCCAACTCCATTCGCCACACCGGCCGCATCGCCGAAATCCGTGCCATTGGTGACGCTGAAGGGTGTGCCGGTCTGAGCGATGGTAATGCCAGAGACCTGCCAGCCGCCGAGAACGTTGTGCGCAAGCCCCGAGCCTTTGTAGATCGGCAAGGCATAGACGTAGCTGATGGCCAAATTGTGACGCACATCGAAACCGGAACTGCCTCGGTTGGCAGCAAGGTTGTAGGCGTTCACGAAGGCGTTGTCATATCTGTCGGAAGAATTATCAATGGAGTGACTGTAGGTATACGCCATGCTCATCGTCAAATCGCCAACAGTCCGCTTAACGGTAGCCTGCATGGCATGGTAGATGGAGTTTGCCTGGTCCTCCAGGCGGGTGATGTTACCGAACCCTACAAGAGGACGGTTGGGGTTGGGATCGTTGCCGCAGGCTATTCCAAGATTGGTGGCGGCTGCGCCAGTTACAGCGGTTCCGTTGGCTAGCGTGCCAGACGAAGACAAACTGTCGCAGTCGGCCGATGTAATGGATTGTCCAGCAGCAAATGGATTACCTGAAGCGATAGGGTGAAGCTGGTTCAGGTTCCGCTGCTGCGTGAGGTGCGTCCCTTTGCTTCCAACATAGGATACGGTGGCCACGAAGTGGCTTGGAAGCTCCTTCTGAACGTCTAGGTGGAACTGCTGCACATACGGCCAGATGGCTTTGTTTGGGATCGAGTTAACGCCCAGAGGGAACAACAGGCCCCCGCCACCGATGTTACTGTAGCCGTTCACATTGAATTGGGAAGCATTAAGTGAATATGGTGGAGAGCCCTCGAGGGACTCGGTGTTCCCTTCGTTCCCGTTGGTGTGCTCGAAGAATACTCCGTAGCCGCCGCGAACGGCCATTTTGCCGTCACCCTTGGGATCCCAAGCAAAACCAATTCGCGGGGCAGGGTTGAACAAGTGCCCTTTCAGGCAGCCTGCCTCAGTAGAGGAGCCTATCGTTGCGCCGGAGAACGAGTTAGTTACCAGACTAGGAATCAGCGAGGCCCCGCCAGAGCCGCCGCATTGAACGATGCCGTTGAAGGGATTACCGGGGCCGGGAATGAACGCTCCTTCTTGTCCCGTGGGGCCTGTGCCATCGTCAATGACAGGCGAACCGTTATTGGTGTAGGCCGTTGGCTCGAAGTTAAAGGCATGCTTATAGCGTTCCCGATAAGTGCCGTAGAGGCTGAGCCGCAAGCCAAGATTGAGAGTAAATCTTTTGGTCATGCGCCAGTCATCCTGAAAGTACGGTTCCACGATGCGATATCGGTTGTAATATTTGGCTTGGAGATTCACCTGCGAGAACTGCGCAACCCTCCCTGTGAGAAGGTCGGCGAAGCCGTTTCCTGTGCTGGGAATCGAGCTATTGCTGGAATCGAAGGTGAGAATGCCCTGAATGTACGGGGAGTTCTGTTCGTTTTTTTGCGCGAACGCTGTATAGACACCGAGCGTAAACGTGTGGGTGCCCTGAATTTTGGTCAAGTTGTCGCGATAGGTATAGACGGGGTTGGCGTTATTCCACGGAAAGTATCCGGTATCAGCGGTAAAGCCACCACCGTACGCGACGTTGTTCCCCAGAGAAATTGCCGGGAGTTTTCCACCCTGGCCGTTCTGGAAAAGGACGCCCATCGGGAAAGAGGAAGGAAGCGGCGGATTGTGGAGCGCTGTTAGAAAAATGTGATCGGCCGTATAGCTGGCAACGAATTCGTTGAGCAATGTCGGAGAGATATTAGAGTTCAGCCGGGCCACGAAGCTGGTTCCGGGGCCGACGAAGTTGGTGTTGATGTCTTGAAAGCTGGAACCATTGCCCCAGAGGGCATTTTCCGTCTGGGTTTGCCAGGAATCATGGATGTAGCGGAACGTCAAGCGATGATTGTCGGTGATGTTGTGGTCAATGCGGACCAGTTCTTCCCGCCAGGTTTCCGGAAGCGAAACGGTTTGTACAACCGCCGGGAACCCATTGTTGGTCAAACCGGGAGTGGCTTTCGGGATAAGCGGCAGCAGTCCTTGCCCCACCGGATCGATCGGCGCTGTGTTGCCAGGGAAGGTTGTAAAAGTTGTAGGCCCACCAGAGGCCGCCGGGCAATCCGGAAAATTAGCACGAGTAAACGTTGTAGTTGCTCCCGCACCGACAGCCGGGCAAAGATCGCCAAAGTTGCCGTTGCGCTCGGCATCCGAGGGGACGTTCACAGCGCCGGTCGTGTGGGGGTTCTTTTCGCGGCGCCATTCCTCCGACCAAAAGAAAAAGGTCTTCTTCTTATTTGCATTGTAATGGTTGGGAATGAAAACCGGTCCGCCGATGGTGTAGCCGAAATCATGCTTTTTGTACGGGGCTTTGGGCTCGGCGGGATTGGCACCTTGTTCCCAAGAGCGCGCATTAAAAAAGTCATTGCGGAGATATTCGAAGGCGCTGCCGTGGAAGGAGGTCCCGCCGGACTTTGTCTCCACTTCGACGGTACCGGAGCCGTTGCGGCCGTACTGAGCGCCGTAGTTAGAGGTGAGAACTTTGAATTCGGCAATGGCTTCCGGGTTGGGGTAGACGTTGAGGGTGGCGTTGCTGCCGTTATCCATGTTGTCGCCGCCGTCGAGCTCCCAGTTGTTGTACTCCGTGCGGCCGCCATTCATGCTGTAGGCGACGTTGCCGTACACGCCGACTTTGGCGTCGTCCTGACCGGTCTGGCTCACCACGCCGGGGGCTAGATTCACCAGTTGCGTGAAATTGCGACCGTTGAGCACGAGGTTGTCGATTTGCTTGCCAGTGATCGTGTTGGTGAGGTCGGAGGACGTGGTCTCGACTTGGGCCACAGATTCACCGGTAACTTCGACGACCTCGGTGACAGCACCAACGGTGAGCTGGATGTCGATGCGAGATTTCTGGGCGACATCCAACACGACGCCGCGGGCGGAGTATTTGGAAAAGCCCTTTGCCGTAACAATGATGTTGTAGGTAGCGCCAGGGAGACCGGCGACCACGTAAGCGCCGTCAGAGTTTGTGTTGGTCGTTCGAGTTAAACTGCCACTGGTGTTAGTGATGACCACGTCCGCACCAGCGACAACGGCGCCGGACTTGTCGGTGATTGTGCCGCTGATGTAGCCGGTGTCCTGCGCGGGCGAAGCGAGTGGCAGGGCCAGCGCGACGAGCAACACGCCGAGCCATAACCACGCTGCTCCCAAGATATTCTTTCGACGATTGCAAAGTTGAGAGTTTTCCTTCATGTTAGGACCTCCAGGAAAGATTCGAATTTGGGGAGACGTAGAATGCAGGGGTCGGGCACAGAGGTCTACAGCAATCACCCCTGAAGTCACCTCGCGAAGAAAGCCCCCTGCTCGGATACAGCCTCCACCACTCGACGACCGAAGGCACAGCACTGAAACTGTCTATTAAAACGAGTTAATAGTGCATTTAAATGCCGATGTCAAGCGGGAAATTCAGGAATGAGGTGAACCATAGCACGCAGGCGCGGGAGCAGGGGGCATCTGGGGGTGTTCCATGATCCAGACCGCAGAGGCTTCTTGAATTCTGAGTGGGACTGCCGGACACTAAATCCCGATGCGTGTACGATTTGTGAGCCGCCATTCCCTGGCAGCCGTCCTGGTGATCGGTCTCCTTCCGGCTGCCGCAAGGCCCGCTCTTGCGAGATCTGAAGCGGAAAGAGCCGCAGAGCAGCAATCTACCTCTTCGCCAGCCGTTGCGAACCAGCGAATGGATGCCCAGGCCTGGTTTGCGAAAGGGCAGACGGCGCTGCAAGCCGGTGACCTGGACACAGCAGAAGCGGCCTTTCGCCGGGTGCTCGAGGCCGACCCGCGCGCTGGCTCCGCCTATGCCAATCTTGGCGTCATCGCCATGCGTCGCAAGGATTGGGACCATGCGATCGGGCTGCTGCAAAAGGCCGAGAAACTCGAGCCAAAGATGGCGGGAATCCGGCTGAATATTGGACTCGTCGAGTACCGGCGCGGCAATTATGCCGCTGCGATCACACCGCTGGCTTCCGTCGTGCACGACCAACCGGACTCGCAACAAGCGCGCTACCTTCTGGGACTCTGCGAGGTTTTTACGAAGCATTATGCGGAGGCGGTGACAGCGCTCGAACCGCTGTGGCCGGAAAAGTCCAATGACGTGCTGTATCTCTACTTGCTGGACATTGCGGCGCAGGAATCGGGGCAGAAAGAGCTGGACGAAAAAATCCTGAACCGCATGGCGACCGTGGGCCAGGGAATTGCAGAATTTCATTTGATCCTGGGCAAGGCGCACCTCAACCGGGAAGAAACGGGCCTGTCAATCACCGAACTGGATCGCGCTGCCGCTCTGAATCCCAATTTGCCGTTCCTGCATTTCAATCTAGGGATGGCGTACGGACGTTCCGGAGATTACGAACGCGCTGAAGAGGAGTTCCGCCGGGATATCGCACTGGAACCGGACTTGTCGGACAACTACGACCAACTGGGCGTGCTGTACACACGCATGGGAAGGGATGAGGACGCGGAGAGAGCGTTTCGAGAAGCGCTGAAGCGGGATTCCAAAATGGCTAGCGCGTACGCGGGGCTGGCGAAGCTTTACCAGAAGCAGCAAAAGCTGGAGCCAGCATTAAAGATGGCGGAGGCGACACTACGGATTTCTCCTGACTATAAGGGCGGGCACTATTTGCGCGGCCGGATTTTGATGCAACTCGGGCGGGAGAAGGAAGCGCGCGTGGAACTCGCGGTGGCGCAAAAGGCGCTGGATTCCCCGCTGGATAAGGAACGTAAGGCGCGCGAGGAGGAGCGCATACCTAACCCGGAGCTCACAAAGGAACCGTAAGCAGGAAAAGCCGGGCGGCTTCAGAGATTTTTCAGCGCTGGAGCTCGCCAGGGGCCGCGGGCCTCTTCGAGGCGCTCGGCGACGGCCAAGACCAGCTCGTCCTCATGGGGCCGGCCGATGATTTGGACGCCGATGGGGAGGCCCTCGCTCGAAAGGCTGACTGGGACGGAGGCGCCGGGAAAACCTGTGAGATTCAGCCACTGCGAATAGCGCATGGTGTCCCGATAACCCGTGGCGGGGCGGTAGTTTCCGCCGCCATGGAGGAAGGCGGGAGCGGAGGAGACTGGGGAGAGAAGGATGGGGACCTCTTGCATCTGGCGCAGGATTCTTGCGCGTAAGAGGTCGCGCTCGGCGCAGGCTTCGATGAAGGAATCGAGCGTGAGGCCGCCGGATATTGCGTAGGAAAGATATTCGCGCAACATGGGGCTGATTTGATTTTCCTTGCCGGCGACGGCTTTGCTGAGGAGATGGCCAATCACCGGGCCGAAGAAGAACCACCAGAGTTCGAGAGCGCGATCGAGGCCGTCGAGGCGAAAAGGTTCGAGAGTAAAACCTTGGTCGACGAGAAGTTTTGCGGCGTGCTGGACGGCGGCGTGCGTTTCCGGGGTTGCGGCGCCGAGTGCGGGGCTTTCCAGAATTCCGATGCGAAGGCTGCGCCGGTCGATTTTGTTTTGCGAACGTAGCGGAACGGGTGAAGAAAGGGCGTCGCCTGGGTCTGGACCGGCCATGACTTCGAAGAGCAAACGAACGTCGGCAATGGTGCGAGCCATGGGGCCGACCACGCCGATCCAGGAAAAGGGGCCTGCGCCCGCGGGGAAATGGCCTGTGGCAGGAATGCGGCCGGGAGTTGGCTTGAGTCCACAGATGCCGCAGAAATGCGCGGGCACTCGAATGGAGCCGCCGCCGTCGCTGCCGACACCGCCTGCGGAACAGCCGGATGCGATGGCTGCAGCTTCGCCGCCACTTGAGCCCCCGGCGGAATAAGCCACGTTCCACGGATTGCTGGTTCTTCCCTTGAGAAGATTGTTGGTTTCGTAAGCCATCAGGAATTCGGGAGTGTTTGTGTTTCCGAGGAGGATGGCTCCGGCGGCTTTCAATCGCGCAACGAGAGGGGCGTCGCGTTTGGGATTGTAGCCGATGCGTAGAACAGAACCGGCAGGGACGGGCCAGCCGGCGACGTCGATGCAGCTTTTGATGGTGAGAGGGACGCCGTGAAGCGGCCCGACTGGATCACCGCGCAAAATAGAGGATTGCGCGACGGAGGCTTGGATGCGGGCTTCGTGCGGGTCCAGATGGACGAAGGCGTTGAGCTTTGGCTCGTAAGAGTCGATGCGCTTGAGATGGGCGTCGATGATTTCGACGGGGGAGAGCGCTTTCGAACGGATGCCTTCGGCGATTTGCTGGAGGGTGGGGAAGCTGGAGGTTTGCATGGGCCGATGCGTGAGAGTATGCGGGTGACTGGGGAAGGTCAAGCAGGGAAGAGAAAGCACCGCTAGAGATTCATAAAACGGTTGACGATAGGTGGGGCAGCCGGGAGAATTCCAATGCGGCTGGGTGCGTCGCAGCAATGTGTTGCGGCGAATCCGGCGCGGACAGGAAAAGAAAATTCATGCGACGTGGCCTCTGGCGTAGCGCGGTAGCGGTTTCGATTTTTTCATTTTTGATTTGTTGCGGCGCGCTGCTGATGCGTTCGAGCGCATCGCCGGGGCAGGAAAAGGCCGCGGCTTCGAAAAAGCCGGCTGCAGTGGCGAATCCGGCCGAGGCATACCGCTTCAATACGCTGGGGGTTGCGTACATGAACCAGCAGCGGCCGGCGGATGCGCAGAAGTTTTTTGAGCAAGCGCTGGAAGCGGACCCAAAATTTGCCGTGGCGCGGCTGAATCTGGGCGTCTCGCTGATGGGCCAGCAGAAACTGGAGCCCGCGCGAGCGACGCTGGAAGAGGCGGCGCAGGAGCTTCCGAAGGATCCCTATGCCTGGTACAACCTGGGGCTGGTGTACAAAGATTTGGGAGAGACGGAGAAAGGCATCGCAGCTTTTCAGCGCGTGGTGGAAATCACCAATGAGGCAGACGCCTACTATTTTCTCGGGTACCTGAATACCCAGCAACAAAAATACGATGAAGCCATTGCGGCGTTTCAGAAGGGGTTGGCTCTCAACCCTTATCACGCTTCGTCAGAGTTTGGATTGGCGCGGGCGCTCCAGCGAAAAGGAGATTCCGCTTCAGCGAGAGAACATCTGGCGCGTTTTCAGAAAATCACGGCCGAACATCTGGGAGCGCCGTTCGGCGCGGGCTATGGGGATCAAGGAAGATATTCGCTGGCGGAGTTGCCGCGCAGCACGGTGATAGATGTCCCGGCGGCGATTCCGGTGCGATTTATGCCGCAGACGGATGCGTTTGTTGCGAAGGCCGCTGGCGGTGAACGCGCTGCTATCGGGCCGAGCACCGGCGCCTGCTTGTTTGACTATGACGGTGATGGCGAACCTGACCTTTTCCTTGTGAGCGGTGTGGCG
>Ga0209056_10002361_pt1 | contig 20392 bp, 16 predicted proteins | sample GraSoiAngelo_114_FD_185876 | JGI IMG/M metagenome (GOLD analysis project Ga0209056, IMG submission 185876) | Grasslands soil microbial communities from the Angelo Coastal Reserve, California, USA - 14_0903_13_40cm (SPAdes) (version 2) | ecosystem: Environmental > Terrestrial > Soil > Grasslands...
GTAGAAGTAGACGGGCCCCGCACGATGAAAGCGCTCGGGGGAGAGGAAGCGCAGCACGGTCTCGTCGACCAGGGCGTAGCGCAGAAAGCCGGGCTCGCGCGTCCCGGCGGCGATGAGCCACGGCACGACGGGGAGCGCACCGGCGAGGATCGCGAGCGCGAGCGGCACGGCGCCCGCGCGACCCGCGCGGCGGGGCAGGGCGCCGCGCGCAGCCGCCCACGCGAGCAGCGGGACGACGACCCCGACCGGGCCCTTGGTGAGCGCGGCGAGACCCATGGCGAGACCGGCGGCGGGCCACCAGCGCGCCGGCGGGCCATCGAGCCGCCCGCGCACGAGGCAGTAGAGCGCGGCGGTGACGAGCGCGGTGAGTGGTACGTCGAAGATCGCAAGTCGCCCGAAGACGAGTGTGATCGGCGCCGTCGCCACGACGACGGCGGCCACCAGCGCCCGCGAGCGCCCGATCAGCGCCGCCCCGAGCGCCGCGGTCAGGGCCACCGTTGCGAGCGCCGCGAGGGCGGCGGGCAGGCGCGCCGCCGCCTCCCCGACGCCGAGCAGCCGGAAAGCACCCGCGACGAGCCAGAAGAAGAGCACGGGCTTGTCGAGGTAGGGGAGCCCGTTGAAGTGCGGCACCGTCCAGTCACCGCCGGCCAGCATCTCGCGCGCGACCTCAGCGTTTCGCCCCTCGTCCGGGTCGAAGAGCGGCCAGGCACCGAGGCGCCCGGCGAAGAGGAGCACGAGGAGAGCCAGCCCACCGAGGCGCGCGAGCGTGCCGGCAAGGGGCTGGTCGATGCGTGCGGGCTGCACCCTCAGCGCGTCACTCGAGAAGGGTCTTCGCTCTCATCAAGCAGTCTCCCTCGAGAGGCCGGAGCCGGGCATGCACGAATGTGCGCCGCTGACGAGCGGGGCGGGCGACCATACACCGGCGACCCGAGGGGAGGAAAGGCGAAAAGCGCGAGCGGACGCGCGGGCCCATCGGCGCTGCGTCTTTTCCGCAAGCTTGTCGGTCACCTGCGTGATCTTCCCGACGCAACGTGCTGGCCATCCTCGCCCTTCACGTCCGGCGCCGTGACCGACCTTGACGCCGAACCTCTCAGCGGCCTAACTTTCCGCGAGCCGGATCGGAGCTGCGAGCGACGAACCGCCGAGCCGGCGATGTGAGCTGACCAGCCACGTGGCCATGGTGAAGCGGACGGAAAGATCGGCCGAGCTTCAGGAGGCAGGGGTTCGTCGCGACCCCCACCGCGCGCCCGCCTCCCCCGACCCGCTCGAGGTGCTCGCACGTGACTGGGCGGACGACGCCCTGGCGGGCGCGGAGCTCTATCGGACGGTGGCGGAGACGGCGACGGACGCGATCGTCACGATCGACGAGAACAGCACGATCCTGTTCGCGAACCGGGCCGCCGAGCGGACCTTTGGCTACGGGCGAGAGGCGCTCCTCGGACAGCCCCTGACGATCCTCATGCCCGGGGACCATCGCGACGCGATCCAGCGCCACCTCAGGACGGCCAGGCGGCGCGTCCCGTGGCAGGCCTTCGAGGTGCCCGGCCTGCACAAGGCGGGGCGCCTCATCCCGCTCGAGGTCTCGCTCGGCCACTTCACCCAGGGCGGCCGGCACTTCTTCACCAGCATCATGCGGGACCTGACCGGGCGCAAGCGGAGCGAGCGGCGCCTGGCCGTGCAGCACGCGGCGACGCGCATCCTTGCCGAGTCGGCGACGCTCGCCGAAGCGAGTTCACGCATCCTCGAGGCTATCGCCGAGACGCTCGGATGGCAGGTGGGCGCGATCTGGACGGTCGACCGGCCGCGGCAGGTGCTCCGCTGTGTCGAGGTGTGGCACGTCCCCTCGGCTGCCGTGCCGGAGTTCGAGGCGATCTCGCGGAGCACCGCGCTGGGGCGCGGGGAGGGACTCCCGGGGCGCGTCTGGGCCGCCGGCGAGCCCGCCTGGATCTGCGACGTCGGGGATGACCCCAACTTTCCGCGCGCGGCCACGGCACGCCGGGAGGGATTGCACGGCGCCTTCGGCTTCCCGATCCGCCTCGCCGGCGAGGTGCTCGGCGTCGTCGAGTTCTTCAGCCGCGAGATCGAGCAGCCCGACCACGAGCTCCTCCAGATGACCGAGGCCATCGGCAGCCAGATCGGCCAGTTCATGGAGCGCCGGCGGGCGGAGGAGGCGGCGCGCGACAGCTACGCGCTCGTGCAGGCGGTCATCCAGGGCGCGACCGACCCGGTCTTCGTGAAGGACGTCGAGGGACGGTATCTGATGATCAACTCGGCCGGCGCCGCGGCGCTCGGGCGGACCGTCGACGACGTCATCGGGAAGGACGACACCCAGCTGCTGCCCCCCGAGACCGCCGCCGCGCTCCAGGCCGACGACCGCACCGTGGTGACTTCGGAGAACACCCAGACGTTCGAGGACGTCATCACGACGGCCGCCGGCGCGCGCACCTATCTCACCACCAAGGGTCCGTACCGCGACCCCGCCGGCAACGTCGTCGGCGTCATCGGCATCTCGCGGGACATCACCGAGCGGAGCGAGCTCCTCGCCCGCGAGCAGGCGGCGCGGGCGGCGGCGGAAGCGGCCGAGCGGCGCGCCGCGTTCCTCGCCGAGGGAGAGCGGCTCCTGGCCTCCTCCCTCGACTTCGAGACGACGCTCTCGACCCTCGCGTGCCTCGCCGTGCCCGAGCTGGCCGACTGGTGCTCGGTGGACGTGCTCGAGGCCGACGGCTCCGTCCGGCGTATCGTGGTCGCGCACGCGGATCCGGCGAAGGCGGAGATCGCGCGCACGCTCCAGGTGTATCCGCCCGATCCGGCCGGCCGGCATCCCCGGACGCGCGTCCTGCGCACCGGCCGCGCCGAGCTGATCCCCGAGATCACGGAGGCCGGCCTGGCTGCCGCGGCGGGCAGCCCCGAACAGTTCGAGGTCATGCGTCAGCTCGGCTACCGCTCGTGCATGATCGTGCCGCTCGTCGCACGCGGGCGGTCGCTCGGCGCGATGACATTCGTCACCGCGGAGTCGGGTCGCCGCTACGGCCCGCCGGACCTGTCGCTCGCCCAGGAGCTGGCCGCACGCGCCGCGCTGGCCGTCGACAACGCACGTCTCTACCGTGAGGCGCAGGAGGCGCTCGCGCAGGCCGAGCGCGCCAACCGCACCAAGGACGAGTTCCTGGCCACCGTCTCGCACGAGCTGCGCACGCCGCTCGCGGCGGTGCTCCTGTGGACGCGACTCATGGCCCGCGGCTCGCTCGACGACGCGAAGAAGGCGCGGGCCCTCGAGCTGATCGAGCGGAACGCGAAGCTGCAGGCGCAGCTCGTCGAGGACCTGCTCGACGTCTCGCGCATCATCAGCGGCAAGCTCCGCGTGGAGGTCCGGCCGATGGACCTCGCGGCAGCGGTGGAGGCCGCGCTCGATGCGATCCGCCCCGCCGCCGACGCCAAAGCCATCCGCATCGAGTCGTCGCTCGACCCGGCGGCGGCGTTCGTGGCGGGAGACCCGGCGCGGCTGCAGCAGGTGGTCTGGAACCTCTTGTCCAACGCCATCCAGTTCACGCCCAAGGGCGGGCGCGTCGACATCCGCCTCCAGCGGGCCGAGTCGCACGCCGAGCTCACGGTGAGCGACACGGGCGAGGGCATCAGCGCGGACTTCCTGCCGTACGTCTTCGAGCGGTTCCGGCAGGCCGACAGCACGACCACCCGGGCGCACGCCGGCCTCGGCCTCGGGCTGGGCATCGTGCGCCACCTCGTGGAGCTGCACGGGGGGACGGTTCGGGCAGAAAGCGCCGGCCTCGGTCACGGCGCGACCTTCATCGTCTGCCTGCCCCTGCCGGCGGTGCGCGGGGTCTACGCGCGTCCCGAGCCGGCGGCAGCGGCCGAGGTCTCGCTCGACGAGCTCCCCGCGCTCGACGGCGTCCGCGTGCTCGTGGTCGACGATGAGCCGGATGCCCGCACGGCGCTGGTCCTGATCCTGCAACAGCGGCAGGCGAGCGTCACCGCCGTGGGCTCGGCCGCCGAGGCGATCGACGTGTTCGAGCGCGATCCGCCCGACGTGCTGCTGAGCGACATCGCCATGCCCGGCGACGACGGGTTGTCGCTCATTCGTCGGGTGCGCAGCCTGCCACGCGAGCGGGGCGGGAGCGTCCGGGCGGCGGCGCTCACGGCCTATGCGTCGCGCGATGACCGCATGCGGGTGCTGCTCGCCGGGTACCAGACGTACCTGGTGAAGCCGGTCGAGCCGGCCGAGCTGCTGGCGGTGATCGCGAACCTCGCCGGCCGGACCGGGACGCCCTGAGCGCGGCATGACGAGGACTTTGCGCACCGAGACGGCCGACGGGGTCCGCTCGATCGTCCTGTGTCGGGCGGCCGAGTACAACACGATCACGCCGGAGCTGCGCGACGAGCTCGCGCAGGCAATCGACGAGGCCGACGCGGACCGCGACGTCCACGTCATCCTGCTGCGCGCGGAGGGACCGGCGTTCTGCGCCGGGTATGGGCTCGACTGGGCGATCGAGGCCCAGGCGGGGGAGCGCGCCGCCGCGCAGGCGGGGTCGAAGCGCGTCTGGGACTCGGTTGCCGACCTGCAGATGATGGGCCGCTTCGTCGAGACCTACCTGAAGCTCTGGTACGCGCGGAAGCCGACGATCGCCGCCGTGCAGGGCTGGTGCATCGGGGGCGGGACGGACATGGTCCTCTGCGCCGACCTGATCGTCGCCGGCGAGGGCGCTCGCTTCGGGTATCCACCGTCTCGCGTCTGGGGTACGCCGACCACCGCGATGTGGGTCTACCGGCTGGGGTTCGAGCGCGCGAAGCGCTACCTGCTGACGGGCGACGAGATCCCGGCACGCAAGGCGGCCGAGATCGGACTCGTCCTCGAGGTGGTGCCCGACGACGACCTCCAGGCGCATGCCTTCGCGCTCGCACGCCGCATGGCGCAGGTGCCGGTGAGCCAGCTCGTCATGCTGAAGCTGCTCGTCAACCAGACGGCCGAGAGCATGGGCCTCGCCGCGAGCCGAACGCTGGGCACGCTCTTCGACGGCGTCGCCCGCCGCACGCAAGAGGGGCTCGACTTCGTCCGGCGCGCCGGGGAGGTGGGCTTTCGCCAGGCCGTGCGCCAGCGCGACGACCCGTTCGGCGACTACGGCAGCCGCAAGCGCTAGACCCGCGGCGGATGGTGCGCCGCCTGGTCCCGGCCGACCTGTATCACCTGCTGCTCACCAGCTCGTGGCCGCGGCTCCTGGGGCTGCTGGCGCTCGCCTACGGGGCGGCCAACGCGCTCTTCGCGCTCGGCTACCTGCTCGAGCCCGGCGCGCTCGAGAACGCGCGGCCCGGGTCGTTTGCCGACGCCTTCTTCTTCAGCGTGCAGACCATGGCGACGATCGGCTACGGGCGCATGGTGCCGCGCACGTTCCTGGCGAACGCGCTCGTCACGCTCGAGACGCTGACGGGGCTCCTCGGGCTCGCCATGGTCACCGGGCTCGTCTTCGCGAAGTTCTCGCGCCCGACGGCGCGCGTGCTCTTCAGCCGCGTGGCCGTCATCGGCCGCCGGGACGGCGCCCCCGCGTTCATGTTCCGCATGGCGAACGAGCGCGGCAACAACATCGCCGAGGCGCAGGTGCACGTGGCGCTCGCCCGCCAGGAAACCACCGCGGAGGGCGAATCCGTCCGCCGCTTCCACGACCTCGAGCTCTCGCGGCGTCTGAATCCCATCTTCCCCAATACCTGGACGGTGATCCATCCGATCACGGAGGCGAGTCCCTTGCACGGCGTGACGCTTGCCTCGCTCGCGGCAAGCGAGGCGCGCATCGTCGTCTCGGTGATCGGCCTCGACGAGAGCTACGCGCAGACCGTGCACGCGCGCCATTCGTACGCCGCGGCGGACATCGTCTGGAACGCCCGGTTCGCCGACGTCATCGTGCGCGAGCCGGACGGCGAGGTGCACATCGGCTACGCGCGCTTCCACGACATCGTGCCGGCTGAGCCGCCGGCCACGTCGGTGCGCCGCTCGGGGGTACCGTGAGGCGTTCCGTCAGTCTTGCGTCGGCGCCGCCGCCCGGCTACTCACGGCGGCCATGAGCTCGTCCATCGCGGCCGCGCTCTCGGACGTCGGTCTGCCGGACGTCGACGGACACGAGGTCCGGCTCGGCTCGCTTTGGGAGAGCGGGCCGGCCGTGCTCGTCTTCCTCCGGCACTACGGCTGAATCTTCTGCCGCGAGCACGTCGCGCAGTTGCGCGAGCACGAGGAGGCCTTCCGAGCCGCGGGGGCTCGCCTGGCGGCGGTCGGCCTCGGCCACCGGGAGTACGCGCGGGCGTTCCGCGAGGACACCGGGATCGCGTTCCCGCTCCTCATCGACGAGGAGCGCCGGGCGTACCGCGCGGCCGGCCTTCGGAAGGCGTCGCTGCTCCACCTGCTCCGGCGCGACAACGCGACGGCCAGGACGCGCGCGCGGCAGGCCGGGCATCGCCAGCACCGTCTCGGCCAGAACCCGTTTCAGCTCGGCGGCAGCTTCGTCTTCGCCCCGGGCAACGTCGTCCGCTTCGCGCATGTGAGCGAGACGTTCGGCGACAACGCGTCGCCGGACGTGTTGCTGGCGGCGGTGCGGGGCGGATGAGCCTCGGCCGCCCGAACGCAGACGCCTGTCGCATTGGCCCTCGCCGATTAGCATCCGGCCCGGATGGACGCGACCGCGAGTTCCATCCTATTCTTGCTTAGCGCATCCCAGCTTCAGGGCAGGGCATGGATCCCGCCGACCCCTCTCCCGAGCCCGCGTATGCCAGGTAGACAAGCATCCCGCGCGTCGAAGTAGCTGTCGGGATCCCGGATAGCGCGGAGGCGGCGTGGTAGGCGGTCGCTTCTAGTACCGCATTCACGCCCATGGAAGAAGAGGGCGCAGTCCGTAGGGGTCACGGACGAACTGTCCGTCGCTGCGGAACGACACGGCGCGCGGGGCGGCTGCGGGTGCCAGTGTGTCGCCAGCAGCGCCGCGATGAGCGTCATCCTCGTCGTGGGCAGGGATCGTTATCACACACCGGGCTCGCGAGCCCGTCACAGACCACACGCAAGCGGGGGCTCCGAAGAGAGAAACACCGGAGAGCCGCCGGAACCGAAGGGGACACGGGCGGGCGGCCCGCTCGCAGGTCAGTCGGCCGGGCCGTCTCACTGACAGGTGCACTGCTGAAGCGCCGCGCCGCTGCAAGTCTGCCCCTGCGGACAGCTGCCCACGCACACCGGCCCGACGCCACCACACGGAGCCAACGTGGTCGTCGTCGTGGTCGTGGTGGTCGTCGTGGTGGTGGTGGTCGTCGTGATCAGCAGGGTGGTCGTGGTGATCGGCAGCGACGTGGTCGTGACGAGGAGGGTGGTCGTGGTCGTGGGTTCGGTGGTCGTCGTGATCAGCAGGGTGGTCGTGGTGATCGGCAGCGACGTGGTCGTCACGACGAGCGTGGTCGTGGTGGGCTCCGTGGTCGTCGTCGTGATCGGCAGGGATGTGGTCGTGACCAGCAGGGAGGTGGTTGTGACGGGAAGCGAGGTCGTTGTGACCGGCAGGGATGTGGTCGTGACGGTGAGTGAGGTGGTCGTGATCGGCAGCGACGTGGTCGTGACCAGCAGGGAGGTGGTTGTGACGGGAAGCGAGGTCGTCGTGACCGGCAGGGACGTGGTCGTGACGGTGAGTGAGGTGGTCGTGATCGGCAGCGACGTGGTCGTGACCAGCAGGGAGGTGGTCGTGACGGCAAGCGAGGTCGTCGTGACCGGCAGGGACGTGGTCGTGACGGGGAGTGAGGTCGTCGTGATCGCCAGCGAGGTCGTCGTCACGAGCGACGTCGTGGTGGTCGGCGGAGCCGTGCTCGTCGTCGAGGACGTGGTCGTCGTCGTACTGGACGTCGTCGTCGAAGTCGTCGTGGTGGTCACGGTGCTCGTGGTTGAGCCGGTAGTAGTCAGCGAGGCGACCACGTCGTCGACGAAAGCGTTCACCTTGTTCTCGATCGTGCCCTCGTCATTCGTGGTGGCGCATCCAGCGACCGCCTCGAGAACGCCCCAGCGCCGGCTGAAGTTGTCTTCTGCCCGGGTCAGGCAGGAATCGGCGACCGCTACGCTCTTCAGCACCGCCCTCGCGTGACAATTGAGCTTCGCGGCTGCCTTTCGTCCGGTCGCCTTGAGCTTCCTCGCGCCGCAGGACCGGGCCGCCGGGGTGGTGAGCAGGGATCCTTCCGGCGAGCCGGTGAGTTCCGCGACAACGTCGTCGACGAACTGGTCGACCTTATGCTCGATCGTCCCCTTGTTTCCATTGGTCGAACACGCGCCCGTAAGCTCGAGCGCGTCGAAGGTGCGGGCGAACTTGTCCTCAGCGTGGGCGAGGCAATCGGGCGCGACAGGCTCGTGCTTGCTCGCGGCCTTCGCGTGACACGTGAGCTTTCGCTGCGTCTTGAAGGCGGTCGCCTTGATCTTGCGGGCCGCACAGCTTGCGGCGGTCGCACCCGCGGCGGGCCTCTCCGTGCGCGGGAGGAGCACGATGAGAAGTACCGCGGCCATGGCCACCGCGCGTCGGGGAGCCGTGTTGTCTGCGCTTCGTGCCAAGGCGCGCAACATCTCTCCGGGGCAGCTCGGCGGTCAAGGAAATTCACGCGAGAGCACGGGCGTACCGGCTTTTTGTCGAGCTTTTAACGCCCTTCAGGGGAAATCTGGGAAGCTCCCACAAAGACATAGACGATGGGCCGTTACGGCCCACCCAGAACCGCTCCCCATATGAGCTACGTAGAGGGGCTGTCAAGAGAATTTTCGGGAGCGGTGGACTGAAGGCCAAGACCACGCGGCGCCAGGTCGGCGCCCTCCAGCTCTTCCTCGCCCCGTGCCCCCGACGCTCGGGCAGATAGTCCGCGCGCGCCCGAGCGCCGAGCCCCTCGCATCGCCCCACTTCTTGGGTTAGCATCCGGCGCCCGGTGGATGCGACGCCCGGCTCCGGCGCTTCCGCGCCCCTGATCCAGATCCGCGACGTCTCGCGCCGCTACGTTCGGGGCGTGGACGAGGTGCACGCGCTCGAGCACGTCTCGCTGGACATCCCGGCCGGGCACTTCGTTGGCTTCATGGGGCCGTCGGGCTCCGGGAAGTCGACGCTCTTGAACCTCGTCTCGGGGATCGACCGTCCGAGCGAGGGGGAGGTCGTCGTCGCGGGTCAGCGGCTGAACGACCTCTCCGAGGACGAGCTGGCGCGATGGCGCGCGCGCCACGTCGGGCTGATCTTCCAGTTCTTCAACCTGATGCCGGTGCTGTCCGCGCGGGACAACGTCGCGCTGCCGCTGCTCCTCACCAAGCTCGACAAGGCCGAGCGCATCCGGCGCGCCGAGACGGCGCTCCGCGTCGTCGGGCTCGAGGAGCGGCTCGACCACTACCCGCGCACGCTGTCGGGCGGCGAGCAGCAGCGGGTGGCGATCGCGCGCGCGATCGTGACCGACCCCGACCTGATCGTGGCGGACGAGCCCACCGGCGACCTCGACGCGCGCAACGCCGAGGCGATCCTGGACCTGCTGCGCCAGCTCCGGCAGCACTTCGGCAAGACGGTGGTGATGGTCACGCACGACCCGCGCGCCCTGCGCTTCGTCGACGACGCGTATCATCTCGACAAGGGCGTGCTCCTCGAGGGCGAGGACGCGGCGCGCGCCCGGGAAGCGATCCGGGTGTCGGCGGGTGCCGGGGGAGCACGGCCACCGCGGTGAAGTACGCCGGTCTCGTCCTCGCCAACCTCGGGCGCAACAAGCTGCGCACGGCGCTCACCGGCGGCGCGATCATGCTGGCCGTGCTCCTCGTTTGCGTCCTGCTCACCATGCCGGCGGGGCTCGACGCCTTCCTCAACAACATCGCGAGCAACACGCGCATCTCCGTGCACAACAAGGCGGGCCTCGTCTACGCCATGCCCTACGCCTTTACGCGCAAGGTCCGGCAGATCGACGGCGTGGCGGCAGCCTGCGCGTTCGTGTGGTTCGGCGGCGCGTTCGAGGAGGCGGGGCGGGTGACGTTCCCGAACTTCGCGGTCGAGGTCGAGCAGGTCGGCGCGGTCTATCCCGACTACGATGTCCCCGCGCAGCAGCTCGCCGACTTCCGGCGCTACCGCGACGGGGCTATCGTGGGTCGCCAGACGATGCGCAGGTACGGCTGGAAGATCGGCGACCGCGTGACCCTGCGCAGCACCGTGTGGCCGGTGAACCTCGACTTCCGCATCGTGGGCGAGATTCCGAACGAGCGCTCCCCGCTCCTCTGGATGAACCGCGACTACCTCGACGAGGCGCTGAAGGCCCAGGGCCGTTCCGGCCTCGGCATCACCACCCTCATCTGGGTACGGGCCGCCGACCCGGATCGCGTGAACGCCATCATGCGGGCGGTGGACGAGCTGTCCCGCAACAGCGACGCCGAGACCGCCTCGGAGACCGAGAAGAGCTTCTTCTCGAGCTTCTTCGGGTCCCTCAAGGGGTTCGTGACCATCATCCTCGTCGTGACCGGCCTGGTTGCCCTCTGCATCGTGTTCATCGCCGCCAACACGGCCTCCATGGGGGTGCGCGAGCGGGCGGGGGAGCTGGCGATCCTGAAGGCGATCGGCTTCGGCCGGAGAGCGATCTTCGGCACGCTGCTCGCGGAGGCCACCGTGCTGTCGATGGTGGCGGGACTCGGCGGCGTATTGCTGACGATCGCCCTGACCGACGCGCTCCATACCTTCGCGGGCTGGAACCCGTCGCTCGGCCCGCTCGGCGCCTTCATCGTGACGGCGTCGGTCATCGTCCAGGGCGTCTTCCTCTCGCTGTTCGTCGGCATGCTGGCCGGCGTCGTGCCGGCCTTCGGCGCAGCACGCAAGTCGGTGGTCGCCACGCTGCACGAGGTCTTCTAGACGTGCCGCTCCCGCTCTCCTACAGCCTGCGCAACGTGCGGGCGCGGCGGGGCCGGACGCTCATGACCGCGGGCGTGATCGCGCTCGTCGTGGTCGCGTGCAGCCTCTTCCTGGGGCTCATCTCGAGCCTCAAGCGCACGCTCGTCTCGACCGGCGATCCCCGCAACATCGTCGTCATGCGCAAGGGGTCGGACAACGACGGGTCGAGCCAGCTGTCGCTCGAGGCCTACCAGGCGATCCGCTTCTTCGACGGCATCGCACGCGACGCGCAGGACGAGCCGCTCGCATCGCCGGAGCTGGTCGTGCAGCCCTTCTTCCGCACCCGCGAGGGAGGGCGCGAGAACGTCCTCGTGCGAGGGGTCGAGCCCGTGGCGCTCGCCGTGCACGACGACGTGCGTCTCGTGGAGGGGCGGATGTTCACGCCGAGCTCGGGTGAGGCGATCGTCGGGCGCGGGGTGGTCGGCCGCTACGCCGGCGCCGCCCTCGGCGACCAGCTCGAGTTCGGGCACGGACGCTGGCACGTGGTCGGCGTCTTCGACGCGGGCGGGTCGTCGTTCGAGAGCGAGGTGTGGGTGGACGTGCGCGAACTCGCCAACGACGCCAAGCGGCCGTTCCCGTACTCCGGGGTCCGCATGCGCGTGGCGACGCCGGAACAGATCGAGCCGCTCATCCGCCGGATCGATGACGATCCGCGGTTCGCTCTCGGGGCCGAGCGCGAGACCGAGTACTACGCCAAGCAGTCGGAGTCGGCCAACACGCTCTACGTGCTGGTGGTCGGGATCGCGGTGCTCGCCGGCATCGGCGCGGGGTTCGGGGCGGCCAACAACATGTACGCGGCCGTGCAGGCGCGTACCGCCGAGATCGGCACGCTGCGCGCCCTCGGCTTCTCGCGTGCCGCGATCCTGACGTCGTTCCAGGTCGAGGCGCTGGCGGTGGCCGGGCTGGGGTTCGTGCTCGGCGCGGTCTGTGCCCTCGGCCTGTCGGCGTGCCTGCGCATGCTCCTCGGCGGCATCGGCTTCGGCGCCGCCACCTTCACCATCAATGTGATCACGCTGAACGTGGGCGCGGCCGATCTGGCGGCGGCGCTCCTGCTGGCGCTCGTGATCGGGACGGCGGGTGGATTCGGGCCCGCCTGGCGGGCCGCCCGCTTGCGCCCGATCGAGGCCTTGCGCAAGGCATAGGGAAGGCCGTGGCGACCAACCCGCAGGACGAGCAGCTGCGCGCCGAGCTCGCCTCGCTGCGCCTCGACCGCGGGCCGGCGGCGGCACCGGTGAAGCCTCGCCGCCCGCGCCGCTGGGCGCTGCCCGCGGTGATCGCGGTCGCGCTGCTGGCGGCCCTCGCCGCCTGGATCCGCCTCGCCGGACGCGCCGTGCCGGTGACGGTGGCGTACGCAACCCTGGCGGCGGCCGGACAGGCGGGTCCCGCGCCCGTTCTCTCGGGGTCAGGCTACGTCGTGACCGGCGACCGCTACGTGTCGATCGGCGTGCGCGTGCCCGGGCGCATCGAGCGCTACTTCGTCGAGGAGGGCCAGGGCGTGCACCGCGGCGACGCGCTCGTGCAGCTCGACGACCGGGACTACCGGGCGGCAGTGGCGCGCACGGAGGCGCAGCTCGCGGTGGCGCGCGCGAACCTGGACCTCGCCGAGGCCGAGCTGCGGCGCAATCGAGCGCTGCGCCGCAACGGCGTCGTGTCGGAGCAGGAGCTCGACGTGCAGCAGAACAAGGCGAGCGTTGCGCGCGCGACGGTGGCGCAGCTCGAGGCCGAGCTGGCGCAGGCCCGCGTCAACCTCGAGTACACGGTGCTCCGCGCCCCCACCGACGGCGTGATCCTGGCGAAGCTGAAGGAGGTGGGGGAGATCGCGGTCCCGGGCGGCTTCGCGGGCTCCGGCGACCTCGTACGCATGGCCAACCTGACCGACATCCGCGCCGAAGTGGACGTCAACGAAGCCGATCTCAACCGCATTCATCTGGGCCAGCGCGCGCAGGTCACGCCTGACGCCTATCCCGATGCACGCTATTCGGCCGCGGTCGTGAAGCTCTACCCGCAGGTCGACCGGCAGAAGGGGACGCTCAAGGTCGAGGTGCACGTCCTCGAGCCGGACGCACGGCTCCTGCCGGACATGAGCGCGCGGATCACGTTCCTGGCGGACCCGGCGCCGGCAGCCGAAGCGGAGCGCCCGGCAGTGCTCGTTCCCGCGAGCGCGCTCCGCCGCGACGCCGCCGGGAACACCTTCGTCTGGGTGGTGCGCGACGGCCGCGCGCGGCCGGCGCCCGTCGAGACGGCGGGCGAAGTGGGCGATCGCATCCGCATCGCGAAGGGCCTCGGCGGCGGCGAGGCGGTGGTCGTGGGAACGCCACCGGCGCGCGAGGGGGTGCGGGTGAGGATCGCCCCGGGCACGTGACCTCCCCAAGCCGGTTGGGAGCTGAAGCTCGCCTCCGGCATGAGCGCCCCGCACCGGTTGCGCGACCTCCCAGGTTCGGCTGGTACTTTGCTACCCCGAGGAGGGGTGGAAGGCGGCGTCGGTGAACTCCGCAGGCCACCGGAACGTTGCAATTCGAGGAATTCTTCAAGCATTATTGGGACTGGGGCGCATGCGGCCGATGGCATCAACCCCCCCCGGCGAACGGGCTCGCACGTGGGCTGCGCTGCTCGCGATCGTGCTGTTTGCAGCCGTCGTCCGGTGGTACTTTTTCGTGGGGTTCGGGTTCAACGCGGACGACATCATCTACGCGGGGATGTCGAACGAGCTGGCGCGTCACGGCTGGAAGGCCGTCGACCTCCGTTTCGGCGTCACCTACCGCCTCGGGTTGAGCGTCCCCCTCGCGCTCCTCTTTCGCGCGGGCGGGAGCAACGACCTCACGTACGTGATCTACCCATTCCTGATGTCGCTGGTGGGGATCGTCGTCGTATTCCTGCTCGGCCGCCGCCTCTTCGGGAGCACGCCAGGCCTGACGGCGGCGTTGCTGGTGGCCACCTGCCCGTTCGACGCCGTGTTCGCCTCGACGATGACGATCGACGTCCTCACGTCGTCCCTGACGGCCATCACGATGCTCGCGTTTCTGGCGGCCCGGGAGGCTTCTGGCGCCCGATGCTTGGCGTACGCGCTCCTCGGGGCGGCGACCACTCTGGTCGCATACATGGTCAAGGAGCCGGGCCTCTACGTGCTGCCCTGCCTGGGCGCCCTCACGCTCACCCGCATCGGGGACCGTGCAGTGGTCCGTCGCGACGTGGTGTTCTACGGGGTGGTGGGAGCCGTCGTGGCCACCACATTCGGGGCGGACTACTGGGCGACGGGAGACGTCCTCAATCGCCTGCACGTACAACTGCCACAGAGCGGCTCCGCGATCGGCCCTGTCCGCGAGACGCTGCTCCAGTATCCCCGATGGGTGTGGCTGCGCTCCCCAGACGGCACGATGCCCTTCGGTTACCTCTTCTACGCGCTCGTGCCGGCTGTGCTCTACGTCGTAGCGCGGAGACCCGCCCAGGTGCACGTGCCGCTGCTCTGGCTGCTCGTGCTGGTGCTGTTGCTCGAGTTTTTCCCGAAGCAGCTGCATCCGCCGATGCTCTCGCCGCGCACCACCCGCTACGCCGACGCCTGGGTCGCCCCCGCGAGTCTCGTCGTCGCCGTGGCGCTCGAGGGGGTGCGTCGATGGCGCCGCGCCGCATTCTGGGTTTGCATCGCGGTGCTGGCGACATCGGGACTGGTGGAAGCGCGGACGCTCCACTGGATCTGGACGGATCCCCTGTCAGACCGCAACGAGGCCGCCAGCTTTCTGGCGGCGCTACCGGCGAAACCGGTTTACTCGGACTTCTGGCTCACCAGCCGCTATGCCTTCGTCATGCAGTATCCCCCGACGCTTTCTATGCCGTTCGTGCTCGACGGTAAGACGCTGCAGACCGACGTCATCGAGAAGGACGACTTCGCGACACTCTGGAGGATCCCCGAGGGGTACGTCGTGACCGGGGGCTCGCGCGGCGCCGGAGTCGGCATGTACTCGGTGTTGAACCTGAAGCGGAACACGCCTCCGCCCACGTGGCAGCTCCTCAAGGAGATCGCACGACCGCCCGAGCCCTGGCGCCTCGAACCGCTGCGCATCTGGGAGGTCACCCCCCATGAGCGACAGCGAGACTAGGCCCGCCGCCTTCCTTGGGTTGCCGACCTCCGATACCCAGCACACCCGGTAGAGTACGGGGCGCGCACGCGGTGCCCGGCAACTGCCCATGCGCGATTGTGCGCGTCCGTTCGCGACGTAGCCTCATGCCGGAACCAGGAGACGCCGGCGCCAGCACGCGCGTTTACGCTGCTCACGTCGCGTGTTAGAACTCGGCCCGATGTACGGTCGCGGCGATTCAACCGTCGACGAAACGAAGGGGCAGACTCACCCCGCTGATCCGGGCTCTCCGACCGCGACACTCGGGAGCGCGCGCTATCGCCTCGAATACGACGCGTTCGGTCGGCTGCTCGAGGGCGAGTCGATCCCCGTACGGTCGCTCATCGTATTGCTCGGCAAATCCCTGCTCAGCCTGGTCGAGATGTCGATCCGCTACGTCCCCGGCGGCATCGGCTACAAGCTCCGCTACTACTACTACAAGCTGTTCCTCAAGCGTATCGGCCGGAACGTCCTGATCGACGTCGGGGTCTTCTTGAACGGCCCGGCGAACATTTCGATCGGAGACTACTGCTGGATCGATGCGTACACCCGGATCGAGGCCATGCTCGGCGAGGTCACTCTCGGCAAGCGCATCCATGTCGCGCCGTTCTCGATCATCGCGGCGCGGGCACCCGTCATCCTCGAAGACTACGTGGGCATCTCTGCCGGGGTGAAGATCTACGCCAACAGCGAGGCGCCCCGCGACGGCAAGCGGATGAGCGGCCCCATGATTCCGGAGCGGTACAAGGCATTCTACTCGAAGCCGGTGATCCTTCGACGGGACAGCTTCGTGGGCACCAACAGTGTCCTGCTACCCGGTGCCGAGCTCGGTGAGGGGGCGGTCGTCGGAGCAAACTCGATCGTGAATCGCTCGGTCGAGCCCTGGGCGATCGTCGTGGGCCCTTCGGCCAAAGTGGTGGGGCGCCGGGATCCGGTGACCGTTCCCGAGCTCGACTGAGATTTCGAGGCGATGATCCACCTCCACTGCGACGTCGACAATGTGCGCCTCTACGAGCGCGAGCATGGCGTCGCAGAGTCCTTCGATCCGCACCGCATCTACGATCAGGCGCTCCCGATCCTCCTCGATCTCATCGAGCAGGCCGGAGCGCGCGCAACGTTCTTCGTCGTTGGTCAGGACGCGGCGCTCAAGAGCTGCCGGGAATTCTGCCTGCTCGCGCGTTCACGGGGACACGAGATCGGCAACCACACCTTCTCGCATCGTGGCGATCTGTACCGACTGTCTTTTGCCGACAAGGAGCGCGAGATCGCCGCCTGCGACGACGTTTTGAGCAGCCTGCTCGGGGAACCGATACGAGCTTTCCGTGCGCCAGGCTACTACCTCGACCGGGACGTGCTCGAGATATTGATGGGCCGAGGCTACCTCTACGATTCGTCGGTCCTTCCCGGGGTCGTGAATCAACTGATGGGCGCGGTCATCCGGTGGCAGTCCGGGCGGGCGATCGACAAGACCTTCGGCCGGCGACGCTACGCCCTGGCCTCGCAGGCGATCACGAGGATCACGAGCAGCAAGGATCCGACCCGGAGCATCCTCGAGTTGCCGATCGCGACCCTCCCACTCGTCAGGCTGCCGGTTCACACCACGTTCATCTTCCTTCTCGGCATGGGCTACTTTCGCCTGGCCGCAGCCTTGCTCGGTCGATTCCAACGTGACTCGGTCTTTCTCTTCCACGCCATCGACACCCTCGACTATCCGGCGGACGGTGAGCTCTCGAGCAAGGTGCCCGCCCTCCGGTACTCGCTGCAGGAGCGGCGAAGCATGCTCGCGGAGATGCTTCGGCGGTTGCAGACGACCGGCTTCACCGCGACCTCGACACGCTTGGTCGCCGAGGCGCCCTCGAGCTGGCGGGACTCGCGCCTCTGGGCCTGACGTGGGAGGACACCAGCGGAAGTCACCCCCTCGTCCGTCATGGGTCCAGCCCATCGCCACGGTACGACCGGTCGATGGGGAGATGGTAGTGTTCGGGCCGATGTCGCGAAAAATCTCCCGTCACCAGGCGGCGATGGAGATCGTCGGCAATCCGCTCGGACGCACGACCGTCGCCGAGGTTATGCGTCCAGCTGGTGCCGGCGAGTGATTCCAGCTTGCGGAACACGGTCGAGGGCGGATGGGACTCCGGCTCGGCCGGATCGAACTTGACGCTCGAGCGGGCATCGTAGACTTGCGGCCGCTCGGTCGCCCGCCGCATCTGCACCGACGGCACCTGCAGGACGCATGCCTCCTCGACCACCGTGCCGGAGTCGCTGAGTACGCCGCGCGCCCCCACCAGGAGGCACAGCATCTCGTCGTAACCGATCGGATCCACGAGGTTCAGGTTCGGCGGAAGCACCAGGCCGAAGTCGCGCAGCCTCTGCTGGGTGCGATAGCTGGCCGGGAAGTACACGGGGTGGGGGGCTTCTCCGACGAGCGTCAGGATGGCCTTCAGCGCGCCCGGGTGCTCGACATTTTCCCGCCGGTGGCACGTCATCAGGTAGTACTCCCTACGTTTGATCCCCCGCTCGGCGAAGAAGGCGTCGGTCATCATCGCTTCGTAGCGACTCAGTCGGGAGAAGTAGTAGTGCTCGAGGACGTCGACGATCGGATTGCCAACGACGACGATGTTGGCCGGATTGAGCCCCTCCCGAATCCCCTGCGCTTTGTACTCGTCGCAGTAGGCGTAAATGACGTCGGCGAGATGGTCGATCGTGGTGCGGTACTTCTCTTCGGGCATGCGCCAGTCGTACGAGCGCATGCACCCCTCGATGTGCACGATCGGCAGGTTGAGCTGGGCGGCAGCGATCGCCCCGAGGGTCGTGTTCGTGTCCCCGAGGAACACCGCCGCGGCCGGGTCGAGGTCGCGCAGCGCGGGGTAGAGTCCCGAGATGATCGACGCGACGATGTCGGCGTCGGTCTCCCCCCTCGACGCGAGGTCGATTTCTGCCGGAACCACCTCCAGCTCCCGGAAGAAGATGTCCTTGAGGTTGTCCGAGTAGTGCTGGCCCGACCAAATGAGGTGCAACGCGCAGTCCGGGTAGCGCCGCAGCTGCTTGATGATGAGGGCGGCCCGGATGACGTCGGGCCGGATGCCCAGGATGAACGCCAGGCGGTTATTCATGGACGGCCTGCGAGGCGGGTCCTCCCGCGCCGCGGTAGTCGAAAGCGCCGAGCTCGCCGATCATCTCGGCCACGGACGGCGGGTCGGGGTACCCGGCGGCTTCCCAGAGACGCCGATTGACGTCGGGGGTGATCGTGTCGAGGGTTCGATCGACGATCGTTCCCGCCTCGACATCCTCGATCTGGATGTCCGGGCGCCGGAAGGCCGCGGCGAATGCGTGGAGCATTGACGCCTTGGTCATCGAGCCGGAGGGCACCACGTGCTGGAGGTGCGGCAACGTGAGACCGCGCGCGATGATGCCCGCGCACAGCCTGGCGAAGTGGAGCGTCGTCACCCCGTTCCATCGGTGGTTGACAAACCCCTTGACGGTGGCGGCCGGAGCCTGTCGGCGAAACCATTCGATCAGGAACTTGAAGTCTTTCGGCTCGGGACCGATGATGGAGCACCGTAAGTGGTGGACGTTGTCCTGGAACGACTCCCCGAGGCTCTTCGTCTTGCCGTAGACGTCCAGCGCGTCGTGCAGGTCGGTCTCGCGGTAACCACCTTGACGCCCCGAGTACACGCAGTCCGTCGCGATCTGCAGGACGCGGGCGCCCGACTGTCTCGCCCGGTGCCCGATGAGGTAGGGGAGCCGTGCGTTCACGTCGATGGCCCGCTCGATCTCCGCGGGGTGGTCGTCGCGGATGAGCGGCTTGGTGATGCCGATCGCGTTGACGACCCAGGGGTGGCCATCGAGCATGTCGAGGGACGGCCGGTGACCATCGAATCGAAAGACGCGCCAGGCCGCACCGGGGAGGTGGGCCCCGAACTGGGCAGCGAGGGCGGCGTCGCGCACCGTTGCGGTGACGTCGAACGTGCCGTTGCGAGACAGCAGGTCCACGACCATCGAGCCCAGCATGCCCGATCCACCGAGCACGAGCACCTTCGTCATGCAGACCCTCTCTCGTTCATGGGCGCTGGCCGCCGGAGGCCGCCGGAGGTCGGCGCAGGAACGCGAACAGCGGGTACTTCAGGTACGACCAGAACACCGACGGGCGGTACACGAAGGCCGTCGGCCGCTGAGCGGCCTGGCGAGCGGTGAGCACCACCGGCACCTCGGCATAGGTGCGCGCCAGGAACCGGCACCAGTACAGCTCCTCCATGATGAGGGGGAAGCGAGGCTCTCGCAGCGCCATCTGCCTCAGCAGCGGAACCTTCACCGCGCGGAAGCCGTTCGTGCAGTCGTGGAGCGGCACGCCGAACAGCACGCGCGCCACCCGGTTCCCGACCGCCGAGATGATCCACCGGGAGAACGGAACCCCGCGCACGCCGCCACCGCCGCTGTAGCGCGTCGCCTTGACGACGTCGGTGCCCCGCGCCATCTCGGCGACGAAGCGCGGCACGTCCGCCGGCGAGTTGGTCAGGTCGCTGTCCATGAAGAGCACGTAGTCGAAGCCCCCCTCGTGTGCCACCTCGACGCCCGTTCGCAGCGCCGCGCCATAGCCGCGGTTGACCGGGTGTGTCACCACCTGCAACAGCGGCTGCGCCGGGGCGAGGCGGTGAAGGATCGCGGGAGTGCCATCGCTGCTCCCGTCGTCGACGACGATGAGGCGCGATCGATACGAAAGCCGGGCGAGCGCCCGGCACACCTCGACGACACACCGCTCCGCCCCTGCCTCCTCGTTGAACATCGGAATGACGACCGCGAAGGAGACATTCGCCGCGGGCGTGCCGGTTGGTGTCGGGTTGGTGTCGGGCGTACGAGCAACTAGCGTTCGTCGACGGTCCAGATGTCCCAACGGCGGGCGTCATACCGCACGTCATCCGTGAGGCTGTCCTGTAGACTCGAGGTCGAGAAGAACACCAGGTGCGCATCGGCCGTGAGCGACATGAAGCCGTTGGCGTAACCCGGCGGGATGCATAACACACGCGGCTGATGCGCCGCCAGGACGAAGCGCTTCACCGGCAGGTGAAGGGACGGCGCATCCCAATCGTCAATCGCCACGGCCCCGACGAGCGCGGCGCCCGCGACGACGGTCACGTACTTCGCCTCGCGCCGGTGCGCATGCCAGGCGCGCACGAGTCCCGCTCGATGATTCCGGACGGTGTAAAAACGCTTGACGCCGGCGAAGTCGAAGTCGTTGACGAAGGTTACCTCGCCCCGATCGTCGACGGCGAGGTTACCGATATACAGCACGGGTTCGGTCATGATCTTGTGCTGCATGCTAGCCGACCGTTCGCGGAGCGTACAGCCGCTGTGATTGGAGCGGATCGTAGAAGTGCT
>Ga0209056_10002363_pt1 | contig 20376 bp, 21 predicted proteins | sample GraSoiAngelo_114_FD_185876 | JGI IMG/M metagenome (GOLD analysis project Ga0209056, IMG submission 185876) | Grasslands soil microbial communities from the Angelo Coastal Reserve, California, USA - 14_0903_13_40cm (SPAdes) (version 2) | ecosystem: Environmental > Terrestrial > Soil > Grasslands...
GCAGATCGGGAACAACTGCATAATAAACCACCCAAGCCCCAAATGCGCGTCCGTGATAGGGATTGCCCGGAAGGGGCTCAACATGCAATCGCGCCAAATGAATGTTCATAAAGGTCTAACGAGTATTTGGACCCATAAAACTGCCAATAAAGCCGGAAAAATCTGTACAATCTGCTTGCCCCAGCAAGCTACCGCCACTGTAAGACTGACCCAAAAATGCAAATCGTTGGATCAAACTGATTTTCCGCTTGGACGGAATCCCCCGCTCCCTCGATATATTTGCCCCCATAGAATGTTCATGACCGTGCGGTGAGTTACTTGAAACTTAACCGCTATACGTCGCAGCGGAACTCCAGCGGCACGCATACGGAATAATTCTGCGACATCACCGTCTTTGAGGCGGCGACGCTTACGCGCTCCTAGTTCTCGATTACCGGTAATAGCTTCCTGTACGTCGGCCAAGCTTGGAGCACCGTCTTTATACGCCCGCCGTATTCCACGGATCGCCCGAGACATTGTCGCAGACGACACTCCATACTCACGCGCCAATGTTTGCATCGACAGACCCCGGAAGTGAAGTTTGCGGATCATGCAAATATCTTTGGCTAGTTTGCTTTTGGCGCGGCTTACCCTTTCCAGAAGAGCTTCGGACATGTTGTTGCGACCTTTTCTGGAAGCAGAAATTTTGGCGCGACGCACCGGATCTCTACACGCCTCTAAAACTCTCTCGCGAACGGCAGGGTCCTTCAGCCGCTCTTTAACTCGAGCCGAGATCCGTTGGCGATAGCCCGCGTCCAATTCGTGTTTTTTGCGGATTTTGGCGCTCATTTCTGCTCTTGCCTTAGCAGTAGCAAACCTCGTTTGCGCTGCAGCCGTCGCGCGTTGTCTGAACGCCGGCCTTCTTCACGCTCTTTTCATTTGCTCACTGAGTCGGCGACGCGCCGCCGGATTTGCGAGTATTCTGTCCCTCAGCGTGGCGCCGCCCTTGATTGCACCCAGTAACCTGTTTTCCCGAGTCGTGGGATTCCGCCACGACTCGATAATGCCAGCAATTTTCTTTGCCCGGGTGGACTCGTTATTCCACTGCCGTCTCGCCGCAGCGCGCAACAGTTCCAGCTCACGTTTGTAACGCACCCGTTTGGTCGTTCCGTCTCCTCCGTCGGTACAGTTTAATAGAGGACCTCCGGCTAAATCTCGGCGGCCAAACAGTCGAATGAGCCTAATCTCCTCCAACTTACACTGCTCGTCCGTTCCGAAATAGAGCAGGCGCACTTCGGGCTCGAACCCATTCCCTCGCAGAACAGCAATCTTTCGTGCAACCGCACTATTGTGGGATCGACTCAGATGGACGCGGGATCGGTGGTGAACTCCCTTGCCGATATAAAAAGGTACTTTACCACCTGGTTCAAAGTACGCGTATACGTAGAACATCGAAGGAATCAGATAGCCCAATCATCTACTTTCAACAATGTTATGTCAGCTTCAAAACAGACGGCGAAGTGCGGAGTGCCAGCTCTGCCGTATGCCACGGGACACTCTCAGAAGATTTCGATGTGCGATTGGCTGCTTTATGCCGCCGCAGCGGCCTATGTGTAGCATCATGTAACTGCTGGCTAGTCGCCAGGCTCGGACTGCCGAAATGTCATCCGCCCGCGACAACGAAAGCGAGGATACGAATACAAACCGCAACAGTCGCAATCACGTTGCGCTTCATAGGTCTAACGAGATGAAGCTCAGCCGCAGCCAGCGGGAACGCGCGTAACAAAAACGCGGAGCGAAGAAGTCTCCCCCGAGCAAGTCATCGAAACGCCCGGCGTTGGCTGCAGCGCTTGGTCAGACCTGTTCGTCTGTGGCTCAATAATTCCTAACCCAATTGCGCTTTGGGAACGTTCTCTTGTGCATGCGCGCTATTTGCGCAGCGTGATTCTGCTTGAGGCGAGTTATCTCCGCAGCGAGCTTTTCCTTAACCTTCGCTATCTCGGCCGCATGCTCTCGCTCAAGCTCCGCTATATGCGAATTCAGGCTCTCGATTTCCTTCTTGTGCTTCTTGGATGTAGCGCGTGATGCTAAGTCGGCCACGATGTCGTAAATGTCTTTGATCGCTCCCATGGTTGTGAAATGTCTAACGAGGATTAGGCGAAAGTTCGTAAAACATCACGAACGTTTTTTCCTCTAATTCCGCAATCATAGTTGTTGTTCTGTCGCGTTGGTTGTTGTGCGCGGTTTTGCGAGAAAATGTTCTACTTCGTCGTTGTACGACTCGAACGGGCTGTCCATGACGAAGAAAACTACGAGACCTCCTCGCTGCAAAGATTGCGGTGACCTGGCCGCGATCTTCCAAGCCCGTTCGCGGCCGGTATTAAAAAGACCGCCGCGCAAAAAAATACGAATACCGCTGCCGAACCCGACCACTCCCAAAATCCGAGATGCCAGAAGACGGAATTTCGCAGAACACTACGAATCGGCATCGCCCAAGCAGGGTGTAATCGCGTAAGGACCAACAAACATTCGCTGAGGAAAATCCCGGTCAGCGGCGGCAGCGTCACTAACGACCAAGTCCAAAACAAGCGTCCCTGGAGCAGGTTTTTCCTGAACCCTTTCCACGCGCACCAACAGGCACTCAACATGCCGATCGCGATGAATCCCGCGGCCGAACGCGCGATCAATTCATGCAGGCGCCGGATTCCTAACACATCGTGCACGTGTTGTGGCACAACAAGGCAGGCGCTAATCAGCGAGAAAATTCCAGCTATTAAAGCTGCGGCGCTGACGCGGGCAGCGCGCGGCGAGGCGATCTCCAAATTCCGATGTAAATACCCAGCAAATGGCAGCATCAGCACCGCGGCCACGATGATCCCGCAAGCCGGTAACCAATAGTGGCTGGGATTGTCGCGCGGTGAGAGCAAATTGGAAATCACCCGATAGCGCCAGTCGTAATTTTTGGGAAACATCTGAGCACTCAGCCCAAGCGTTCCGAAAAACCCCAGAAAAATCAGCGCCAAGAGCGCACTCAAAACTGCCTTTCGATACAACACGTCTCGAAGTCGCGACTTAAGGAGCCTGTCACGCCGCGTGACAGAAGCGTCAACGATCAGCGGCATCGGTATCGGCATTGGTCGTGCGCGGTTTAGCCAGGAAACGTTCTACTTCGTCGTTGTAGGTCTCGAACGGATTGCCCATGACAAGGAAATCGCGGCTGTCGCACGCGATCGAGTCCCAGTTGATCACGTAAGGGAAATTGTAGTTCTGGAAAAAAGCCACTGCCCGTGCGCGGCCTGAAGCGCGGGTATTAGCGGGAGGAACGTGCGTCGCGCTAGGACGCCGGACGCTGTTGTTCCACTCCGCGATTCGTTTGCCAGGCGTGACGCCAAAGAACAAGCCACGGCGCGGGTCGATGTTGTGATATTCGAGGTCGATACTCTGCAGCCACGGATCATCCCAGTTCAGTCCTTCGGATTCGACAAATGTTTCCAGCAACCATTTCTTCGTAATCCAGTCGACGCCGCCAATAAGCGCATGGCGATTGTGTGGGATTGCTTCAAGAACGAATCCCCAGTTCTCCAGTAACCAATTAGTTTCCGCGCTGCTATTGTGCAGGTACTTCTGCGCCAGCTGATGAAATTCCCATTGCACTTCGAGCGCGCCGATGGTTCTGCCATTCTCAAGACGGACGGTCCATCGCTGCGTAGGATCACGAGAAATGTCGCGCGTGCTTTGTACCGCATCAGCCAGAACAAGGTTTCGCGGCAAACGGCCTTCCTCGAGCAATGACAGAACACAGGCAGTCGTCCCGATCTTTAGCGCATTCGCATAGGGGCTCATGTTCGAATCGCCAATGAGCAAATGGAGCCGGCGATATTTTCGGTAATCAGCCAGCGGTTCGTCGCGCGCATTGATGATTGCGCGATTAAACTGCACCCACTGATAAATGTCGTTCACGATGTGATCGGCGCGCTGACTGAGCTGAAAATTCACATGCGGCTCCGATTGCGGCGGCTCGAAATCGAACGCGAGCGGGTTCGACTGACCGACTCGGCCAGATCCGGTGAAGATCTGCCGCGTCGCTAAAAACGTCAGCAGCGTTCCGAGAATTGGAGGCGTGAACTGCGCCTCTCTTTTCATCAAATAATTCTCGTGACAGCCAAACGTGGCTCCCGTGTGATGATCGACATTGTTCTTGATAAAAGACACACGATCCTCCGCACCGAGCGCGACCAGTGACGATTGCAGCAGGTCGTCGCCAGCTAACTCATAAGTCACGAGATCGTGCAGATGCAAACATTCCGGCGACGCGTACTCGATATGACCCATGTCGAGGTAAAGGCGTCCGCCATTGAGAAGAAATCCTCCGTTGCCCGGCGGTTCCTCGTAGTCGCGGTAATGCAAATCGATCGTACCGGCATCGGCTTTTCGGAAGAGATAATTTTTGACCTTCGCCGGCCACAGCTCTGAGTTCACGTGCGGTTCGTCTTCACTCAGAAGACAGCCGTATTCGGTCTCGATTCCAACGATCCGATCCATTGCAAGCAATTAACGCACTGAATCGAGATTTGGCTAAACGAAAAAGTCCCCTCACCTCAATCCTCTCCCCAAACGGGGAGAGGCGGATTCCACGGCGGCATTCCCTCCTTGTCATTCTGACCCCGCAGTCGTGGGAGAAGAATCTCTGATCACATTTCTTCGACGGCACACCAAGGTCAAAAGCCAGAGATGTTTCGCTTCGCTCAACATGACACGTGCGCGTGAGAGGCGGATTCCATTGCCTCGGTGCGCGAATCAACTCGACGATTGCGAAAAGGCTCCGCCTCGCCCTTTCGCAAAGGGAGAGGACTGAGGTGAGGGATTGTTTTCGGCGCTTGAAGCAGCCGCAAACAGGCTCAATTTAATTTGATGTCCCAAGTTGCTCTTCGCAGCCCGTCTGAGAAAGTGGGCGGCCTTTTTTATTTTGGCCGGGTGCTGGATAAAATCCGGGTGCACGCCAAAGGCGATTTACCTTCGGACTATCACGCCAACCTTGGGAAAGGCTTTGACGAGAAATGCGTACGTTTTCTCCGAGTGAGTTACGATCAATTAGTCGAGCGCGTGAAGAAGGGCGGTACTGATGAGGAGATTTTGCAATGGTGCTTCAGCGTGGGGCGCAAACCATCTGAAGACGACCTGTATGTTTGGAACGAATTCATGCGAAAGCGCGGATGGAACGATGAAGTATCCGATATTTTAAAACGCCGGAAAGCCGAGGCAGGCATGTCCGACAGAGCAGACATTCAGACGGCCTTTCAATTTATCGATGCTGACGAAGGGCGTCTGCCAAGCTGACGCCGACAGAGCAAAAATCGATCGGCAAAACTCGTCACCGATCACTGGTCACCAATTACTCTTGCTATTCCTCCAGCGTATCGATTCGCTCGGCCAGACCAAAATCAAGCTCGGTCAAGCCGCCTTTGCTATGCGTTGAGAGAACCAGGCGCACTTTATTGTAGCGGATGTCGATATCGGGATGGTGTTCTTCATCCTCCGCAACTTCGGCCACAGCGTTTACGAAATCGATCGCATCGGCAAAATCATCAAACTCGAAAGTGCGCTCGATATGTTTCTTCTCCAGCTCCCATTCCGGGATCTTTTTCATGCGGTCTTTCAAGTCCGCAGCTTTTATTAGGTCAGCCATAACGGGAGAACGAGTATCATCCGAAAATTGTTTTGCAATGCCAAATCGAGTGACTTTTTTGTAGCGTAGCCATCTTGGCTGTGTGGGTCGGCAAACGTCCCGTCTGCCGGGTAAAAACTCTTAAAGGTTCAAAATGTTTCTAAGATTTTTAACTGAATCGAAAACTCCCACGGCACAATCGCGCGCCTGCGCGGATAGCCGCGGCCAATCCCGCAGCACATTTTTCACGGCGGCCTCCGCCTCATCAGCATCTCGCACAAAACTGAATCCGTTCTTGGCCGGGAGATAACGCTTGGCGCCAGTGTCTTCCGTAATGACCGGCCGCCCGAGAGCGAGAAAAGCCGCAGCGCGATCGCTGATCCAGCCGGTTCGCCATGCCACATCAACGCCTTTGATCGCGGTGAATTCACCGACCGCGCTAGCCAAGTAGCGGCGATACGACCTCGGCGTCCGCGCGACTTGGTGAGGATCGACAATTTTCCAGCCGAGCCGTTGTAACCGTTCTCGTTCTGGATCCCGGGCGCTTATGTTCATTGCCAGTTCGAACTTCGCCTCAGGTACGCGACTTGGAAGACCCAGGTAAGGCTCGAAAGCAAGCTTTTTGGATAAATCAGGAAATTCGCCGGCAACTTCTACGGCGCCACCCCAATACCACTGTCCAACAGTTGTAAACTTCGGTGTTCGCGGCCGCGGTTCCGGGCGTATCCATTGAGTGTCTACCAGAGGATAGAATGTCTTCCAGTTCAGTCGCGCCTCCGTAGCCGCTTCCCTGTGAGAAGCGACACCCGGATCAATTGAAGACCTCGAGCCCCGCGCTTCGCGCAGCGAAGCGGCTACAGGTACCAACCTCGACAATTGGCAGTCGCTTCCGTGCACATTGAGGCCAATCGTCCAGAATTCGTGGTGATACGATTGGCCCATCTCCATCTTCGTCATCCAGTAAAAGATCTCGCTTGGATCGAGATCGCAAAACACGCGGCGTTCGAACTTCAACAGCAGCGGCGGATGAATTGAATACGCCAGATTGAGCAAAACAGTCGATCCGCGAAGGCGATCGAGGAGTTCATGTTTTGAGATTCCGATGCAACGCATCCCATCCAGATCATGCGCGTCTGACGCTGGTTTTTGATAAAGCAAACAGTATCGGCTGGCCAATCCATGCGCGCGCAATTGCGTTTGGAAATTTTTGATCCTGGCTTCGTCGGCTGACACATCTTCTGTGGCCGGCAACAATTCCAACCAAATCGCATCCAGCTTCAGTCGTTTCAGCCCGAGCATCCATTGCAGCGGCACGGAGAAATTTCCGCCGCCTTCGCGATACTTGGCAGCAAATCCGCAGCCGAGGAAAATCGTCACTGGAAGAAGAAGCAGAAGAAACATCGAACGTCCAACACTGAACGCCAACGTTGGATTCGTTCGTGGCCCCTACGTTCGAGCATTGGCTGGATGATGCGAGCGCTGACTTTCGAGGCATCCAAACGTACGTCCGGCCCCCGGCCGACTGTAAATATCGCTAGGCGCGACGCGTTGAATTGCGCTGGCGTTCGCAACAAGTGAGCAACGAACAGTACAAAAGTGACGAGTGATGAGCGCAAAATTGTCGAAGGCGGATGTCGGATTGCGCAAATCGTGGGCCTGAAAGGCGGAGAAAACTGAGAAATCGGAAGCGGCTTATGATCTTACTGTCCGCGTTGGCTGCTATTTAAAGCAAACGATTTTACAGTTTGCGATAACCCGGATGCACGTCGGGGGTGAGCCCTTGTTGATGGACGATTTTACGGCCCAAGGCCGCAAGGTCCTCGCGCTCTTTCGCGGTCAGAGCTGCACATAGATCAGCTTCATGTTCGGCGGCTAATCTGGAAAGTTTCTCCAGCATGCGCTGTCCGCGTCTGGTCAGGATAATCTCGGAGTGGCGGCGATCCTTGGTGCTGCGTTTTCGTTCAAGCAAGCCCTTTTCGGTCAGTTCATCGAGCAAAATGACCATGCGGCTTGGGAGCACACCGAGTCTTTTCGCCAGGAGGCGTTGGTTGCACACGGGAGTCGTGGCAACGACTCGCAAGATTCCGGCATGCCGCGGAGCAACACCCAAGCCTTCAATCCGCTCGGCAAAGCGATCGGCCGCGTGCGCGCCGAGTTGAGCGAGCAGAAAGGCGGCGCCGGTTGGCCGTGGTGGGCGACGGAGTTTCATACCGTTGCCGGCAGCATAAAGAAATTACTTGCGCAATGCAATCGTTCATGGGATGAACGATTCATGGAAACAATTAACACATCCTCAAAGAGCCATCGTGGACCACATCCGGGTATCGTGGCGATCGCTTACGCGCTGCTCTTTAACGCCGGCCTTTATCAGGTCATCAGTTTCACCGGTGGACGGCACTTTCCCAGGCCGTGGGAATCGACTGAGACGATCGCAACTTATTTTCAGGCACAGCCGAAGTCAGTATTGGTTTGCGCATTTCTACAATTCGGCGCGGCGATACCTCTCGGCATCTTTACTGCCACCATGGTAAGTCGGCTTCGTTTTCTCGGCGTGCGCGCGGCTGGTCCTTCTATCGCGTTGTTCGGCGGACTGATGACGTCCTTTAACATGGCTCTTTCGGCCCTCATTCTTTGGGTCATGGCGTATCCCGGCATCGCGCAGGAAACAGCGGTCTTGCGCGCGTTGTATTACCTCGCTTTCGCGATCGGTGGCGTCGGGTTCGCGGTCCCGCTGGGTTTGCTGATCGCCGGCTTGGCGGTTCCCGCGGCGATCATGAAACTGCTTCCAAAATGGCTTGTCGTATCTGGTTTCGCTCTCGGAATCATTGGCGAATTGAGCGCTCTCCAGCTGATCATTCCTCAAGCGTTGTTTCTAATCCCGCTAACGCGATTCCCCGGATTCGTTTGGCTGATCGCCGCGGGATTTGCCTTGCGCGCATCGCCTCGATCGGCGCTGCGATGATCTTTGCGCGAGCGAATCTCGTAAACCTGTTGTGAACTAGTCATCGCGCCCCCGGCCGCTGGGCGGCTGAAGACGTGTTCAGTGCCACGGCGGCGCGAATGAGCGCCTGCAACGACTTTTCATCAATCTTGTCGCCCTCATGGAAATCGATGGCACGCCTGGTGTTGCCTTCGAGGCTGGAGTTGAAGAGGCCTGAAGGGTCCTCCAACGAGGCGCCCTTGGCGAAGGCCATCTTCACGACATTCTTGTACGTCTCACCGGTGCAGATCATTCCGGCGTGCGACCACACCGGAACCCCTCTCCACTTCCACTCCTCGACCACTTCGGGGTCGGCCTGCTTGATGAGAATTCGGACCCGAGCGAGCGTCTCGCCCCGCCAATCACTCAGCTCCTTGATTCTCGCATCTATCAGCTGAGAGGGAGAGTCTCCTCCTTTTCCTCCCTTCGAGCCACTCTTCCTCTTCTTCCTCTTCTTCATGGTTGTTGTCGCTGGCCCGTCACTTGAGTATCGCTAGTCAGCAAAGCATCAGGTGTCATAGAATAGGTGCTTCCCTTTGCTGGTTAGTTTTTCGGTTTGGCAGACAGATTGTAGGCGACGGCGGCTCGAATCAAGTCTTTCAAAGGCGCCGCATTCAGGTTGGCACCCTCGCTGAAGTCAATCGCTCGGGTGGCTTTGGCTTCAAGGCCGGCGTTGAAGAGGTGTGTCGGGTCTTTCAGAGAAGCTCCCTTGAAAAAGTTGACCTTCACATGGTCCTTGAAAGCGCCTGCGGCGCAAATCAGCCCATTCCGCGTCCACACTGCGGTATTCCACTTCCATTCCTCGGTGAGTTCGGGGTCGGCCTCGTGAATCAATTTGCGTAGTTGGGCGAGCATCGCGCCCCGCCAATCGTTAAGTTCTGCGATTTGGTTGGTGATTAGTTGCGAGGCCGTCGGGGCGGCCTTTGTCGGTTGTTTCTTCATGGTTTCTTTTTTTGGCCGGTTTTCATTCACAGTAAACGCGAGCGACGCCGAACGAGAAAGAGATAAGCCACCAGGGTGTCGTGGCAAACACGTTGAAGTTCTTTTGCAAAGGCGCCGTTGGCGTCATCGTTTGGTTAGATCGGTTGTGACCCGGATGATAACGTGCTTTTCAGGGCACGCGCATCAACGTAGAGTACGGCTCGTGACGGTTCTCGCCGTCTTGGTGGAGTGCTGGGGCAAGCCAATCGACCTCTTCCAAACCTGCCACAGGCTCCCCGTACAAAGGTGCGGATCTTCATTTCTCGATTCATTTCAACATTTCAGCTCTTTGCCTCCCAATCGCCGTTTAGCTTTTTTAGACCTAAGGTTGTGCATATCTTCTCTTGAACACGCGGTGTCGGACGATGGGGATGACGAGCCCAGACTGTTTATGAGCAGTTTCTTCCAGGAGTTGCAGCGGCGAAAAGTTTATCGCGTCGCCGCCGCGTATATTATCGCTGCGGGATTCATTATTCAGATAGGATCAGCCGTTTTTCCGGCGTGGGAGTTGCCGAATTGGACGCTTCGTCTTGTGATCGTGCTTTTGCTGATTGGGTTCCCGATTGCACTCATCCTTGCCTGGGCCTACGATGTGACGCCGCAAGGAATTCAGGCCACGCCAAGAGTTCCGGGAGCGCATCGGCGCCGCAATATTATTCTCCTCGTCGCCGCCGGCGCGATAATTTCTACCGCTGCGGGATTTTTTCTCTTGCCGCGCGCCTCGGCACGCAAGATCGACAAATCAGTGGCGGTGCTGCCCTTTCAAAATCTGACCGATGAAAAGGCAAACGCATATTTCGCAGAGGGCATCCAGAATGAGATTCTGACAAAATTAGCGACGGTTCGGGATCTCAAAGTCATTTCGCGAACCTCGACGGCGAAGTATCAGAGCAAGCCGGACAACTTAAAGACAGTCGCGCAAGAGCTCGGCGTTTCCACTATCCTCGAGGGGACGGTGCAGAGAGCTGGCGACAAGGTTCGGGTGAATGTGCAGTTGATCGATGCCCGCGGGGATACGCATCTTTGGGCGAACAGTTATGATCGTGACTTTAAGGATGTTTTAGCAGTTGAGAGCGAGGTCGCAGCGCAAATCGCGGACGCCTTGAAAGCGAATCTCTCGCCGAGCGAATCGCATGTCCTGGCCGCGGCGCGGACAGAGAATACGGAAGCTTATGATTTTTTCCTACGCGGTCAGTATGAGTTTCACCAGGCAGAGAGCAGTCTGGCTGCAGACGCCTACGATCGTGCCGACGCGTTTTACCGGCAGGCGCTGGCACGCGATCCAAACTTTGCCGAGGCCGCCGCGGAGCTCGCACGCTGTCGACTATCGCGACACTGGTTCGTCTCTCCTTTGGCGCCAGCGGAATTAGAGGAGGTGAAGTCGCTCATTGACCGCGCTCTGGCGCTGGCTCCAAATTCTCCGGAAGCGCACTTTGCGCTGGGATTGTTCTTTTATTGGGGTCATCGCCAGTACGAGAACGCGCTGGCAGAGTTCAACCGCACGCTGGAATTGCAACCTAACAACGCCGACGCGCGGGCGTATTGCGCTTGGGTTTATCGCCGGCGCGGTGAATGGGAGCGCTCGCTGACCGATTCTCAACGAGCGGAGGAACTCGACCCGCGCGACGCCAGCATCCCGACCAATATTGGAGTGACCTGCAATGTATTGCGTCTGTGGAAGGATGCGGAGCGAGCCGAATTGCGAGCTCTTGCCATCGATCCGCACAACACGCAGGCAGCGATGTTCCTTGTCCTCACTCGCCTCACCACGACGGGCGATGTCGACTCGGCCCGGCGAGCACTCGATGATTTTCCAGATCTCATCAAAAGCATTCCCGGCGGCGCCGGCGGTCCACGTGGCGCTACCGGAGCCGGCGATGTTAGTGCAGTCATTACCTGGCCGGTTTACCTCGACGTGATCGAAAGACGTTTCACCGATGCTTTTCAAGCTGTCGAGAAGAGGGTGGTCAACGACGATCGCGCACATCTTCAACAGCTTGCCGGGCGTGTCGCTATTCGCGTGCTGGCGGGAGAGCCTGAGGCAGCCAAATCAATGGGAGAAGAAGCGCTGCCGTTACTCGAGGCCAGATTCAAAGAGCGACCGGATGACACTTTCGCGATGACGGAGCTATCCTGGGTTTACCTCGCCTTGGCACGCAATGCCGATGCGCTGCGCCTTTCCAGACAAGCGGCGGATACAATCTCCATCGAAAAGGATGCTCTGGCCGGTCCAAATTTCCAGATCGGGCTCGCGCAAATCGAGGCACGTGCGGGCGCACCTGAGGAAGCCATTAAGAGGCTTCGACGTTTGCTCTCCATCCCGGCGGGCGGGGCAGCGTCCATCGCTGCTTTGAAGATTGACCCGGTCTGGGATCCGATCCGCACCCGTCCTGATTTCCAGCAGCTGCTCTCCGGTCCGGAGCAGATCGGACCTAACAAGTAACAGGAATTGCATCTTCGGAACTTCTCTGCCGAACTCAAACGGCGCAACCTTTACAAGGTCGCAATCGCCTAAGCGGTTGTCGCTTGGCTGTTGATCCAGGTCGCGACACTTTACGGCTCTTTGAAGTCGCTCACGTAGATCGACAATTCCTTCACCGATTAGCGCCCGGAGTTTTGGTTGCGTCTCAGCGATTGATTTCAACGGGCGAACAATCTGGATTGCCGATGCACAAAAGGCGCTAGGAAATAAGGGAGCAACCATTAGACCGATGCGCAGATCGCTTTGTGTTTTCTCCGTCCTCCTCCTGCTACTCTCGGCAGCAAGCGTCGCCCAGGTGGGTAATACCCCTCCGCCAGCTCCCACCACGCGCGTCATCGCCGTGCTCAGTGCAATGACCCTGGAAATCGAGACACTGGGCCAGCAACTCACGGACAAGACGGAAATGACGGTCCAGGGGATCCGGTTCACGATCGGGAGCTTGAAAGATAGAAGGGTTGTCCTCGCCCACTCGGGGATTGGGAAAGTGAATGCAGCCATGGCGGCTACCCTACTTGTCGAGCAGTTCCAGCCGACCCACGTCCTCTTCACCGGGATCGCTGGAGGCCTCAACCCAGACCTTCGCCCCGGCGATGTCGTGATTGGCGGCAAGACGGCGTACCATGATTATGGAGAGTGGACTCCGGAAGGGTTTTGCGTCGGCCGTACGGTGGACCCGTTCACCGGCAAGCCGAACCCGCTCTTCTTTCCCGCCGACGCGGGCCTGCTGGCGGTGGCTGAAAAGGCCGCATTGGACCTCAAGCTCGCGCCCGTGAAGACGGCCTCAGGCGAGAGGAATCCGTGGGTCGGGGTGTTTGAGTCATCCCGGCCGCGTTTCTACCAGACAAATGGGATCAGCGGATAGCGGACCTTTTCCGTGTAGGCTTCGTAGCCCTTCAATTCCCGTTTCAAAAATCGCTCCTCCAATATGCTCCGCAATGCCAGCACCGCGATCGGAACGATTGCCACCAAAGCCGCAACATATGATTCCAGCCAGAGCGCCGGGCCAACGGCCATTGACGCAAAGCCCGCATACATCGGATGCCGCACCACGCCATAGAAACCGGTATCAATGACTCGCTGGTGTCTGTCTTCCTGCAACTTCACCACCGGCACGGCGAAGGGGTTGACCTTCATCGCAAGCGTCATGATCCACCAGCCCGCGACGTAAAGCGCAAGTCCGAAAAATGAAACGAGCGCGCCAGGTTTTGGCATAAGATGGAACCGGAACACATCTAACGAAATAAAGATGATCTGTCCGACATACGAGGCGACCAGCGAGACCACGAGAACCCTGTCCCAAAGCGGCTGTCCTTTTTGTACGATCCCCTTAGCGCGCTGGGACAGCAGGTCAGCGTTATCGCGCGCAATCCTCCAGACCGCCACGGCGGTCACGACTAGGGTTATTCCAAGGAATACCCAAGCGCGCCACCAGTGCAATGTGTCGGCCGGCATAAAGAGCAGGAGAGCGTAAAACGCGACGTTGAAGACAATACCGGCGGCGAGTTTGAATGCGGACACCGAGCGTTTAGAAAGTCAATTTTGATAAGTAACGCGTCATTAGAGGATAATCATAAAGGCCGTTAACTGGTCAAGGTGGCGATTCCCGGTCCAACGGCCATTCATGTGACCGGCTGTAAAACCTTACATAGCCGATTGCGCTGCTGACTGCGTTTGGCTCGCCGTACCAAAGCCGAACGAATGGCAGCGCATCGGAAATTAGATCGACACCGCGATTGTCACTGCGCGGTCGAATCTCGTAAGCGTGCTTTCTTGTGTCACATCGAAATCGGCGCAAGACTCAGAACACTACATTTTTAGGATGCGAAGCTTTCTCACTTACCTCTCAGAAAGATGTAAATGGGCATCAAAAGGGACTGGCGCGGCTTGTGGATGGGTATCTCTCATTGTTGGAGCCACGCTAGCGGTTCTTCTGTGGTTTTATCCGCGGTGGTTTCATGACCACATTTCGGATCGAATGAACGCATGTGTCCTCGTTATGGTACCGTTACTGGCTGGAGCGAGCGTATTTCTCGTTCGGTGGTTCGTTTCTCCCTATCCAATTTATATGCAGATTCGAAGGACGCTAGACACGCTAACCGACACAAAAAAGGAGGAACGCGCTAAAGCTATCCGCGCCTGTTTTGAGCGAAGCGCTGCGATCCTAAAACAACAGCATTCGGTCTTACTGTCCTTTCACGCGCTATCGCGTGCGGAGGGGCACAGATTGGAATCTAATCAGGAAGTTGCCGAGGTTTGCGATCTAATCCAAGAGGCTGGATACGATCATCCATTTGAGGGAATATCGCCGGGATACGTGCCAGAAAAAGATTGGCTGGCTTTTTTAAATTACGTCAGACACGCTCCTAATATCAATCCAGAAGAGGGCAAGGATTATCTTGACGCTGCCGATCGGTGGCGACAAGACCACGGCTATCCATTGCCACCTGACGATGCTGATTTCGTATCGTTAGTTGAACGAACGTTGCTGCGGTGATGAAAACGATCCAAGCCGCGGAATGACCATGCAAGGCGAGATCGACAACACGGCTGCCGTCCGCCGTCTCTACGAAGCGCGTGGACACCCGGAAATCATTCGCGAATTAATTGCTTCCGATGTGCGGTGGGAAGTGGTCGAAGGCTTTCCTCACAGCGGCGTTTACGTAGGACTTGACGAAGTGTTTGATTTCTTCACGCGTCTGTTCGGCGACTTTGAGGATTGGCGCTCACAGCCAGTTATGAATGATTGGCAGCATGAACGCGCTTCTTGGAAGATTTTTACGCAATCGCAAAGTCATTCCGTGGTAACTCGAAACCCAACCCAAAAGGAAAGGCACATATGAAAATCGCAGTCCTCGGCACCGGCATGGTGGGCAACGCCCTTCGAACAAAGCTTGTTCAGATTGGAAATGAAGTCGCGATGGGCTCACGCAACACCAACAACGAGAAAGCTGCGCAATGGGCCAAGCCGCTAGGTGCTCGTGCACGCACAGCTGCCTTCGCGGACGCGTCAAGATTCGGCGAAATCGTTTTCAATTGCACCGGCGGCGCTCATTCCATGGAAGCGCTGGAAATGGTCGGCGCCGAGCCCTTACGTGGAAAAATTTTGATCGACGTCTCGAACCCGCTGCAAGTTGGCGAAGGTGGCACGATGGTTTTGGCTTTCTGCAACACCGACTCGCTCGGCGAGCGGATTCAAAGGGCGTTCCCCGAAACGCGCGTGGTCAAGGCGCTCAACACTGTGAACTGCGAAATCATGATCGCGCCCTCGCGCGTGCCGGGCGATCACAACTTATTCATCTGCGGGAACGACGCGTCTGCCAAGAAAGAAGTTGTCGATCATCTCAACAGCTGTTCGGCTGGAAGCCGGAGAACATTGTTGATCTTGGCGACATCACCGCCGCGCGCGGAACCGAAATGATGATGCCTCTGTGGATGCGACTATTCCAAGGCGTCATCGGGCATTTCAATTATCACATCATTTGCGGGCACTGAATCCGCGTACGTCCTCGGTCAGCACGTGCAATGCAGGATGGCGATGGCGTACGCCTGGCCCTTCTTCACTTCCTCCAACAACTGACAGACTTCCGATGTGGGCGCCGCAATGAGCTCGATACCGCGCCGTTTCGCCTCCGCTAGGACTTCGTCCATTACCGGAAGCGCGCCCTGAGCGCCGGTTCCCACAATGAGCCGCTTACCTCTCCAGGGAATTTCTTCCTCGGCCGAAAGCGGCGTGTGGCCAAACTTTTCGCGGAATTGCTTGGAAGGTCCTTTCTTCCGCTTTCGCACTTTGCCGCCTTCGATCACCACATCATGCGTGTAGCGCTTTCCCTCAACCTCGATCTCACCAAATTTGACCAGTCGTGCCTTCATATCTCAATGTTCCGCTGGTTCGAATTCCAAGACAAGTGTTCCGCCGAATTGTCGATTACTATCGGCAGCCGTGAAGTAAGGGTCTAAAGCGAAGCCGTTACAGTGTGCCCTGACTTTTGGCTGCACAACATTCAATTCAAAGTCAGATTCCAACTACCGAGTTCGTTGGGGGGTCTCCCCGCGAACCAATGTTTGGGTAGAAGATTGGGGCTTGAACGGTGACACATTGTATGTACAATGAGTCACCGGAGATGATCAAAATGCTTGTGCGGCACGGAAATTCATTCGCCCTGATCCTAGACAAGCCCGTGCTGGAATTACTAAACGTTGATCCCGCCAGACCTGTCGCAATTTCAACGACCGATGGAAAAAGTTTACTCGTTGCGCCATTGAGTGGCGCTAAGAAAAAAACCGCAAAGCGAACGCGTCCGCGACAACGTCCGAGACGGAGAGCAGGAAAAACAAGGAAGCATATGATGAAAGCAATATCGATCCTGTCGATCGGTGCACTGGCAGCAATCAGCGCGGGATGTTTAAGCACTAGGCGGAGTGTCTCAGCCACAGGAGAGCGTTATCCGTGGAAGAAGGATATCGTGACAACTGTCTTTTGGATCGGCGAGAAGCCGAGCGCAAACAATCCGGTGCCGAACCGCATAAGCTCATGGGACAAAAATTGGAGCAGAAGTTACGGCGGATTTGACGATCCAAATCCCGCGCATCGGCGCAATTTGATTCCCGTAAAGTTTACGCCTCGACAGAATCCGTTTTACTGCGCCCTCCCATACAATGACAAGGCCGCCACTGGCCATCGACCGGAAGCGCCCCGCGTCGTTCCATGGTTCAAGGAAGCGTACCAAGGTCCCGGCGTTTCCACCTGCAAGGATCGATGGGTTGCGATTCGCAAGGGGAATCGAACGGTTTATGCGCAATGGGAAGACGCAGGACCCTTCCGCACTGATTATTGGCAGTATGTATTTGGCAATGAACGTCCGAAAACCACTCTAAACCGAGGCGCAGGTCTCGATGTCTCTCCCGCTGTGCGTGACTATCTCGGATTAAACGAAACGGATGTGACCGACTGGCGCTTTGTAGAGTTTAGCGAAGTACCGCGCGGGCCGTGGTCGACGCTCGGAGAAAACAACACATTTGTGATTAGCGATCGCAAAACAGGCAGCGAATTGGCCCAGGCGTCAAAGCCCGCCGAAGACCGTGCGATTGCGCCATAACTCGGCTCAAAACTCGTACTTGGCGGCACAACAAACGATTCAAAGTCACTGGCGGCACGGGCAAATTCCGTGCGCGCATCCGAATAGATGTTATGCTACGGAACTTTTATCCCACGAAATCACACGATACCCGGATATCATAACCCAATTTCATAGGTAAAATGACATTGTGCGCCCGTAGCTCAACTGGATAGAGCGTCTGACTACGGATCGAGAGAAGAGCTTTTGCGCATGTTTGCACAGTGTTGCACAGTCTCGTTTTCATAGGTAAATCGACCAGATGTTAGTCTCAAGGTGTAGCGTAGTTTTGCATGATTTTGCAGCCAGATCGGGCTCCACCGTAGAAAAGCAACCGTAGAAAACCGCGGTGGCGGGTCTGCTCCAGCAATCGATTGCAACTTCGGCTGAAACCCTATGGAATAATAATCATCAGTTTTTTTGTTTACGGAGTAATAAGAGCTGGTCAGGACCCCTAACACATATCCATAGGGTGCAGATTTTTTCACCTGAAACGACTTGGAATCAGGTGCGCTATCCTGGTGTTCTAGGAAGAGTAAAACGGCCTCACCGCTGCCTGTCTTCTACAGTTTGATTCTACGGTGACGCCCTAAACGCCGCGGCCAAAACGTTACAAGCCCTAACAGGCGCCGGACGGACTGCCTGCTACAACGCGCTAAAGTCGAACGGACGCTTGCCGCTCATGTTAGCGAAATCACGGTCTGCTCTCAGGAAAGGGTAGCAATTTGTCCGGACTTGTCTGCGGCGGCGCGTGATAGGTATGGCACGTGATGCATTCCGCCACGACTTTTCCCGCGGGGCTGTGGCAGGTGACACAGTTCGCTTTTATGGGCATAAGAATGTCCGACGTGTTCCGGCTCTGCATCGCATGATGACAGTCGTCGCATTTCACGCTGGCATGTTTTGCGTGATTGAAGTTCGCCTGCGGCATCCAACGATCGACGAGGACCGGCTTTGCGATCCTGGGGGCGGCGTTGGCCGCGGTGGCCACTGGCTTCACCTCATGGCAAAAAGCGCAGCCATAAAATGAAGCGGGCAATCCGGGACCCGCGTCATGCATTGGCTTGTAGGGATCGGTCGAAAAGAAGATCTTCCGCTCGAAATCTTCTCCAGACCCAACAAGTTCGCGTAGCTGCGTCAATTGTTTTGTGACGAAAGCCGGAAGCTCGTCCGGGCTCGCGATTTTTTCTTTCAACGCAAACTCCGCGTATTGTGTCGGCAGTGTGCTCAAAAATCCGTGCACCATCGCGGCGCTGGCGTGTGGCAAAGTTAGCTTGAGATTTCTCGGATCGAATTGGAGCGAATGGCATTCCTGGCAGTTCGCCGCGAAGGTGATGCGCTGGTAGAAACGGCCTTCACAGTCCGGTTTGTGACAGGAGTCGCAGTCGAGGCTCTTGCCGTTCTTTAGTCGAATATCCGTCGCAAAATGGCGTTGGTGATTAAAGCGGAGCACATCGGGGTCGCGAACGTGCTGACGATTAAGCTGAAATTCAGGATGCCGTTGCCAAAACGATGGAAAGGTCTGCGTGTAACCACGATCAGGTCGCGGCAAGTCGAAGGTGACCTGTTGCGGCGGCTGTGAATGCCGATGGAATTCCTCGCGTGGGAGTTGCATTCCTTGCTGCGCGGCCGCTTCCATTATCACGGAATTGTTGTGACAAGAGGCACACTGCGAACTCGCAACCATCTTCATGGGCGCGAGGCCTTGATGCTCCTGATGACAAACCGAACAGGAGCGATTTTGCACGACGCTCGCTTCATGAAACGTGTGCTGTTGATGGCAGCTCTCGCATTTCCGATCGATGGTAGCGAAGGAGAGTCCGTGATGAGAAGGATTCCGTACCAGCAATCTAAGTTGAGCCAGCGTTGGCGCCCCCAACGATTTCTCGTGGCAGCTTGCGCAATTGGCGCTAAAAGCTGCGTGATTCGTTGAGATCTTCGTTTGCTCATAGCGCCGTTTTATTTCCTGGTAGGCCCAGCTCCCAGATAACGCGAGCACGACCAGAGCCGTGGTCCCAATGATGAGCCGGCGTTGCAGAGTTCGCCGTTGTTCGCGCTGCTTCAGGTCATCATAGTTTAGGTCGAGCAAACCGGCGAGTAGTTTCAGTTTCGCGTTTTCCTTCCCATCCTTGCCTTTGCGTGCATCGGCTGCTATGGGTTCGGTCCTGGTTTCTGAAAGGCCGCCATCTTCTGACCAGCGATAACGCAATGCTTTTGGAAAACATTCTTCCTCGGGAGAAAAACCCGACTTATCGCTAGCATTTGGTTCCCCGTCGACAATTAGAGCGAGGATGCGATGTTCTCGCCCCAGTTTTTTGAACGTCTTAATTTCTTCACCTACCCAGAGTGACTGAGCGGAATTCGGCGAACAGATTACGATGAGATAGCGCGATTCGCGCAGCGCTTGTTCTAAATTCGAGCCGAGGTCGGATGAAACGCCAAGCTCTTCCCGATCGCGAAAAACAGGGAAAACTCGCCGTGGCACCCTTCCTTCGCGTGACTCTTTGCCGACAAGCCGTCGCGGAACACGATACGTTTCCAGCGCTTTGTGTAGCCAATCTCCCCATTTTTTATCGCGCTGACTGTAGCTAATGAACGCCCGATATTTGACTTGATCAATGCCCCCACTGACGGCTGCGCTCACTGTGCCCCGATAATGCTATTCAGGAGAGTACGGTCTCAAGAACAAATCCCGTATTGAATGCTGAAAAGCTGAACCGGCGCAAATCGAACCCGGTCCGCCCCCGCAAAGACAACCGCGGCGTTGATCTGATTTTCGATGCGCTGCCCTTCGGTCGGCTGTGGTACGGTGAACCAAACGCAGCCAGCAACGCAGTTGATTACGCAAAGTTTTTCAGCCGCTCACACGATGCCGTGATTCGCGTTTACGATGAAGCAGGCAACGTGATCGAGACGCACGAGCACAAGGGCGATTTCAAAGGGGAATTTTGTGACGCGGCTAGGGAAGCGGCACGCGCGGGCCTGAATCCGGTTACTGCCTAATCAATTCGCGGGCTTCGTCTGCGATTCTGTTCGCGTCGTCGATTCAATTCTTGCTAATGTTGAATTTCACTTTTACCGTAAAAACTATGGCCGACGTCGCAAACAAATACGCCGAAAACGTAGCGGGGGCATTCTACGTCGATGATCAATGCATCGACTGCGATTTGTGTCG
>Ga0209056_10002365_pt1 | contig 20373 bp, 15 predicted proteins | sample GraSoiAngelo_114_FD_185876 | JGI IMG/M metagenome (GOLD analysis project Ga0209056, IMG submission 185876) | Grasslands soil microbial communities from the Angelo Coastal Reserve, California, USA - 14_0903_13_40cm (SPAdes) (version 2) | ecosystem: Environmental > Terrestrial > Soil > Grasslands...
CCCGCCGCGGCGGCCATCGCCGCTTCGATGTTTCCGGCGGAGCGGTACACCATGGATTCGACGGCGAAAATCTGAATGGCCATCTCGGCAAGCTTCTCCCTCATCAGGCCGAACTCGCCGATCTGTTTGCCGAATGCCTTGCGCTCCTTCGCGTATTTCGACGCCGTGGCGAGCACGTGCTTCGAGCCGCCGACGCAGGATGCGCCGAGGGTGAACCGGCCGGCATTCAGGATGTTGAAGGCCACGATATGCCCGCGGCCGATTTCGTGGAGCAGATTCTCTTTCGGAACTTTGCAGTTTTCGAGGAAGATGGGCGTGGTCGAGCTGCCGTGAATGCCCATTTTGTGCTCTTCATGGCCGACCTTGAAGCCGGGAAAAGCGCGCTCGACGATAAAGGCGGAGAATTTCTCGCCGTTCACCTTGGCGAAGACGATGTAGACGTCCGCGAAGCTGCCGTTCGTGATCCACATTTTCTGGCCGTCGAGGATCCACTGCGAACCGTCCGGCGAAAGCTCGGCGCGCGTCAGCGCATTTTGCGCGTCGGAACCCGCTTGCGGCTCGGACAAGCAATACGCGCCGATCCATTCGGCCGTCGCGAGCTTCGGCAGGTACGTCTTTTTCTGCGCTTCTGTGCCGAAATAGACGATGGGGAGAGTGCCGATTCCGGCGTGCGCGCCATGCGTGACGGCGAAGCCGCCGTAAAGCGAAAGTTTTTCCGTCAGGACCGTCGTAGTGATTTTGTCGAGGCCCGCTCCGCCGTATTCTTCGGGAACGCCTCCGCCCATCAAACCGAGCTCGGCCGCCTTTTTCACCAGCTCGACCATCAAGCCGGGCTTTTTCTCTTCAAGCTCTTTGATGTGCGGCACGACTTCCTTCAACACAAATTCTTCCGCGGTTTGTCCGATGAGTTTCTGATCGTCGGTCAAATCCACCGGCGTGAAGACGTCTTCGGGGCGGGGCGACTCGAGGAGAAAGCTGCCGCCTTTCGCAGCCGTGCGGGTAAGAACCGACGTAGCCATGTTGCCCTCCGGAATTGGTGAGGCGGGGCCGCAGGGTGGAAATCGCGGCGGGCGGCTAGACAGCGAGCCAGACCTTGCCCGGGGAAAATTCTACTCCGAGAAAGGGCGAGCGGCAATCGAAGAGCAGCGAAGCGTGCAAAAGAGCCAACGAACGAGCGTGGGCAGCAGCGAACGGCAGCGGGCCGGGAGCGGGGGCGGCGGGGCAGAGCTAGGGGCTGGTTTTTAGAAAAATGAATTTTTCTTGACAAATTGATTTTTCTATAAGAGAGTGCGCGCCGCCGACCATTGACAACTGTATTTTTCTAAAAAGGAGGCAGGATGCTCCATCGAACCAGGCGCCCACGCGCGGCGCTTCCCCGCACGAAGGGCAATCCCCGGCGCCGCCCGCTAGGGCTGCACATCATCCGCGATCTCGACCGCGCCTATTCCCTGCTCCACCCGGTGCGGCGGCGGATCCTGGAAATGCTGAGCGAGCCGGAATCGTCCGCGGGAATCTCCCACCGGTTGAAGCTGCCGCGGCAGAAGGTGAATTACCACGTGAAGGAGATGGCGCGAACGCGCCTGCTGTTGCCGGCGGGAAGGAAGCGCAAGCGGAGGTTTTACGAGCAGTGTTACGTGGCGTCGGCGAAAGCCTACGTGCTTTCGCCCGAGTTGCTCGGGAAGCTGGCGGCCGATGCCGGAACGATGCCCGACCGGCTTTCCGCAGGGCACCTGCTGGGACTGGCGGCACAGATGCAGAAGGAGGTGAACCGGGCCATGGACCTCACACCGGGCGGAAAGAAGGTCGCGACGCTGTCGCTCAATGGCGAGGTGCGCTTCACCTCCGCCGAGCAGAGGGCAGGGTTCACGCGGGCACTCGAGAAGGCGATCGTGGACGTTGTCGGCAAACATACATCGCCGTTCCAGTTGAAGGATGGCTCGCCGGCGCCGGGGCGGGCGTTCCGCATTGTTCTGGGGTGCTATCCGCTTGCGGCGGAGACGGAGAAAGCATGGGGGAGGAAGGACGATCCTGCCACTGAGCCGGGCGGCTGGAAGGACGTGGCGATTCCGCTTCCAGGAGGCGGAGATGACTGAAGAGAGGGAGAAACTGCTCGACCACAAAGGCCGCATCTTCCGCGCGAAGACGCGCGTCAAGGCCACGCCGGAGCAAATCTATGAAGGCTGGGCCGACCCGGAAAAGATCGCGCACTGGAGCCGGTGGCTGGGGCGATTGGCGCGCCCGCCGCTGCGTCATGAGGAAAATTCCACCGTGGAGGGCGCAGAAAGCACGCGGTGGAGAGAGATTTGCTAGCCTTCTTGGGATGGCTATGAGATCCATGTTGTCGAAAGGAGAAAAGAATGGGGCAGCCGGTGGTGCATTTTGAGATCGGATGCAAGGACATCACGAAGACGCAGGCGTTTTACGAGAAGCTATTCGACTGGAAGATTGCGCAGCAAGGGCCGGCGGCGATGATTGCCGCGGAGCCCGGCGGGATCACGGGCCACATCACGGCGCTGGGGCACGAGCCGGAGCACTACACGATTTTCTACGTGCAGGTGGACGACGTGCGGGCGTATCTCAAAAAGGCAAACACGCTCGGAGGAAAGATGCTTGTACCGCCCATAGAGATACCGACGGGGACGTTTGCGTGGTTGCAGGATCCGGATGGAAATACCGTCGGGCTCTGGAAGCCCAAGGCGTGAGTCGCAGTCGAAAGGCGACTGCCGGCAGACAAGAAGTCCACGGGCTCTGGCCGATTAACGTCTTCGTGAAGACGACGATGCGGCGCTGTCTTTGAAAATGAGCGATAGATAACTCGAGGAAGCATTTTGCTTCAGGTTGATAATTTTCAATCTGCTTCCAGCATCTACCCACAGAACATCCCCACCTTTCAATGTCATTGATGTCTTGTGCGGAAGCTCCGCTCTGACCGAGGAGCCGTCATGGAAGACCAGCAGCCCACCTTTCTTGGCCTTGGAACCCGGCGCGCGCACTTTAGGACCGAGCGAGTGGAGTTCGGCGACAAGCTCATCAGTGTCAAAAAGCTTGCTCGAATGCGCGATGGGGGCATCTGGGCGAGGAAAATGACAAAGCCAGGTGGGCGGTTCATTGGGAATGACGCTTATACATAGGTTGTGAACCTTGCCCTGAGGGCGCAAGAATTCGATGGTGACGTTGCGGAAGGGCGCGTCGCTGAGGTTGCGGGCAACGTGCGCGAAGCCGCCACGGGTGAAGTGCACTTCGCCGTCTTTGAGGACTTGATGCAGCTCGGGCTTTCCGGCGACGGCGTTGATAATGTCCGCCGGACCAAGAATGACATAGAGGTAGTCGAGGTCGTGCTGGTGAAGAAGCGTGGAGTCGTGGGGCGCGACTTCCACGTAGTAGGCGCGAACGTAGCTGTTTTCGATTTTCAGATGATGGTGGGGCTCGCCGGGTAGATGAGCAGGCTGGGATTCAGGCGCCTGAGCGCGAAGAGCGGCGCAGATAATCAGAGCGGGGAGCAGACGAAAACGTCTCATGCAGGCGAATCGTACAGGGAGCGCGCGAAACTGCCAAGAGGAAGGAGGCGGAAAAAGCCCGCGGTCTGAAGACCGCGGCTACAGGTTGCGGATCAGGAGAGGCGTTCGAGGATGCCGGCGGCGCCCATCCCGCCACCGATGCACATGGTCACCATGCCATAGCGGGCGTTACGGCGCTGCAATTCGCGAATGATCGTGGCGGTGAGCTTCGCCCCGGTGCAGCCGAGCGGGTGGCCGAGCGCGATGGCGCCGCCGTTGGGATTGACACGCGAGGGATCCAGGCCGGCCTGCTGGATGACGGCGAGAGACTGCGCGGCGAAGGCTTCGTTCAATTCGATCACGGCCACGTCGTCGAGTTTCAGGCCGGCGAGTTTGAGCGCTTTGGGGATGGCGCGGACGGGGCCGATGCCAAATTCCTCCGGCGGACAGCCTGCTGTGGCGAAGGCGACGAAACGAGCAAGCGGCTTCACGCCGAGTGACTTCGCGCGCGAGTCGGACATGACCACTGCCACAGCGGCGCCGTCGCTCATCTGCGAGCTATTGCCGGCGGTGACCGAGCCCTTTACGTGAAACGCGGGTTTGAGCTTGGCGAGCGCTTCCAGCGACGTGTCTGCGCGGGGGCCTTCGTCGGTGTCGAAGACGAATGTTTGCGTGGCGGGCTTGGGAGCGGACTTCGCTTTGGGGGAAGCACCGTTCCCGTTGGTCCACGCCGTGATGTTCACCTCGACGGGAATCGTTTCGTCTTTGAATTTGCCGCCGGCGATGGCGGCAAGCGCCTTCTTGTGACTCTCGACAGAAAATTGGTCGGCCTGCTCGCGCGTGATGTTGTATTTGCGGGCGATGTTCTCGGTGCCGAGGCCCATGCTGATGTAAGCGTCCGGATAATGATCTACGAGCCAGGGATTCGGAGAGATTTTGTTGCCGCCCATGGGCACGAGGCTCATGGATTCGGTGCCGCCGGCTAGGATTGAGTGAGCGGCTCCGGAGCGAATGCGCTCGGCAGCTAGAGCAATGGCCTGCAATCCGGACGAGCAGAAGCGGTTGATGGTCATCGCCGAGCATTCGACCGGCAGGCCGGCGCGCAGCGAAGCGATGCGCGCGACGTTCATGCCCTGCTCGCCTTCCGGCATGGCGCAGCCGAGAATCACGTCGTCAATCTCTTTGACATCGAGTCCAGGGACGCGCGCGATGGCCTCTTTGATGGCGAGCGCTGCCAAATCGTCCGGCCGCGTGGCGCGCAGCGAGCCTTTGAAGGCTTTACCGACGGGAGTGCGGATGGATGAGACGATGACGGCTTCGGTCATGACGAACCTCGCAAGTACGGGCGCCCGCTCAGGCGCAGAGTCAACTCACCCATTGGATGCCGAAGAGCGCCAAAAAGCAACAAAAGCAACCGCCCGAGCTACTGTGCGCGTTAGCGGCTCACAGGCTCTTTCTTGACGCGAGGCGGCGGGCCTTTGCGCAAAATGAAAAGCGTTGCGGGCGGCTCGACGCCGAACTTCTTTGCGTAGTTGCCTTCGTTGACAGCGATGCCGACACGGCCCCGCGAATCGATGTACAGGAGAGGCTCACCGACGGCCACGTCCATGAAGGTTTTTGAGTAAGGGAGCAAAAGCGGCTTTTTGTTGATTTGCAAGGGCACCTTTTCGCCGAGTTCGTAGCCGAGTTGCTTGAAATCGTCGGCGGGAATGTCCGTGATCAGCGAGCCGAAAGGATCGTCGAGGGCGATGACATGACCGGTGATGCCGTTTCCGTCGGTCGTCGGGACGCTCGGCGCAAGGCGAACCAGCTCTGGGACGACGGGGCCGACGAGGTTGAATTCCCATCCGGCGGCCAGATGCGCGGTCGCGGGAGAGAAAACGTCGCGTCCATGGAAGGTTGAAGAAGCGGGCGTCTGGGCCATCCAATTCGTGTTGGTGATTTCGCGCGCTTGGTCGAGCCCGTCGCGCTCGAGCACAGGAGTGATCAGGCCGTTGTCCGGCAGCACGAAATACTGCCATTTTTTGGTCCGGACGATAACCGCTTTGCGCGAGGTACCCACGCCGGGGTCCACGACGGCCAGGAAGACGGTCCCGGAAGGATAGTAGGGCGTGACACCGGCGAGAAGGCGCGCGCCTTCCTCGATGGAGTAGGGAGTGACTTGGTGCGTGACGTCCATGATGCGCACGTCCGGCGCGATGCTCACGATAACGCCCTTGCAGATGGCTGCGGAATCGTTGGCCGTGCCGAAGTCGCTCAGGAAAACGATGAGCGGGCGGGCCGGATGAGCGTCCGGCTGCGGGGATTGACGTCCGCAGGAAACGGCGAGGAAGCCTGCGAATAGAATGGAAACGATGAGAAGACCTACGCGGCGATTCATCCGCACCTCACGGCACAATTTGCTCGGTGGCCTGGCTGGTCGAGCTCAAAGGAATTCGTACTAACAGACAGCCAGCGCGAAGGATGACGCGCGGCGAAAGTGTACCCGTCCCGGAAACATTTCTAGTACCGTTCCAACTTGATGAGCCTATCCATGACGAGGTCCGTACCAAACATCTTCTAAAATTTCCTGTTCCTGCTACTAAAATAATTGGTACGGACCGAGCCGCGACAAGCCAAAGCCACGCGCCATTGTGACCCGGGAAGCTTAGCCCGAAATAGTTGGAACGGTACTAGTATACGGAATAGCCGGAGCCGATTGCTACCGCTCTATTGCGCCTTCGGGCGGTTGAGATATTTCTCGTAAAGCTGTTTGTGCCTGTTATCGGTGGAAGTGAGCTGGCCTTTGATGAAGAGGTAGCGCACGTCGGTCGTGAGTTCGAGTGGATCGCCGTTGGTGACGACGAGATTCGCGATTTTCCCCGGCTCGATCGTGCCAACCTGATCGGAAATTCCGAAAATTTGTGCGGGATAGAGCGTCACGGCTTTGAGCGCCTCTTCGTACGGCAGACCGTAGGCGACGGCGTTGGCGGCTTGCTGGCCGAGCCGGCGCGCGAAGGAGTTATCGAAGCTGGCGAAGGCGAATTTCACGCCGGCGGCCGCCAATTCGGCGGGCTGCGTCATCGGCCGGTCGTAGGCGTCATCCTCTTCCTCGGGCAAGCGCAGCGTAGGACCCAAAACGACGGGCACGCGCTTCGAGCGCAGCAGATCCTTCACTTTGTAGGCTTCAGCGCCGCCAGCGAGAATCATCTTCAGGCTGTGCAGGTCGCAAAATTCCACGGCGTTGCGGATGTCTCTGGCTCGCGCTGCGCGCACCAGTACAGGCAGGTCGCCGCGCACAACGGGCCCGAGGGCTTCGAGCTTCACGTCCCGATCAAATCGGGGCGCGGCCGGCGACTGCATCACTTGAGCGTAGTGCTTCACGCGCTCGAGCCAGTCCGCGAGTTCGTTGACCTTTTTCTCGTATTCCTGCTTCGCTTCAGTGTACGGTTTTTCCTTGAAGCTGAATGTCTGGAAATCGAAGCTCCGCGTCTCGATCGTCGGCCAGTTGATGACCATGGCGATGCTCTTCTTGATGAGCATCTCGTCAATCACCCAGCCGGAAAGATGAATCGCCGAAGCCTGACCGCCGATCACCGTGCCGCCGCCGAAAAAGTCAAAGCCGCCAATCCCCGGCGTGACGATCACTTCCGTGATGCCCGCCGCACGCGTCACCGGAATGTGCTCGCTCGCCGGAAGAATCGCCGTGGCTGCGACGACATCAGGGTTATAGGATCCCGTTTCGGCAACGTCCACGGTCGCGTTTACGGCCGCAATTTCGCTCAGGCCCATCTGCGTAACCGCATCGAAAAGTCCCGGATAGACCTGCAAGCCCTTTGCGTCCATCATTTGCGCGCCGGCCGGAACTTCCACCTGCGCTCCGACGGCGGCAATCTTGCCGTCGCGAATAACGACCGTGCCGTCTTCGATCGCCGCCCCCGCAAGCGTGAAAATCTTTGCGTGCGTGATGGCGTAGGCCGATGGAGCCTGCGTCTGGCCGCGGAGAGGCGAGCGAAAGGAGAAAAACACCAGGACTGCAAGGAGCGAAACGCGAAAAGTGAAGTTTGCAATTCGATGCCGCATCGCCGCAGTCCTCACAGGCCACCTCCCGGCAACGCAAGCCGCGTGCCGGCAGAACGAGCTGCAGGACTGGTGCTGCGCTCAACCGAGGGAGGCTTCGGTTTTTCCTCAGGCTTTTTCTCTCCGGTTTTTTTCTCGGGGGGCTTCTTCTCTTCCGGTTTCTTTTCCGCGGGCTTCGCCTCAGCGGGCTTCTTCTCGGCGGGTTTCTCTTTGCCCGCTTCGCCAGCTTTCTTCTCCTTCTCGAGCAGCGCCTTCTTTTCTTTCTCGCGATCGGCGCGTTCGGCGATGTCGCGCTGGCGATCGAAATAGACGCGGCCGTCGATCAGCGTTTTCTGCACCACGGCGTAGGCGCTGAGGGGATCGTGATTGTAGACCACCAGGTCGGCGTCCTTGCCCGCGTCGATCGAGCCGACTCGCTTGTCGATGCCGAGCTGGATCGCGGGATTCAGCGTGACGAGCTTCAACGCCTCATCATGGGTAAGCCCGCCAAACTTCATCGATTTGGCGGCTTCCTGATTCAGGTGCGTGGCTTCCTCCGCATCGTCCGAGTTGACGGAAACCACGACGCCGCGTTTCGTCATCAGCGCCGCGTTGTACGGAATCGCGTCGTACGCCTCCACCTTGTACGCCCACCAATCCGAAAACGTGGACGCGCCGGCCCCGGCGGCGGCGATTTCGTCGGCCACTTTGTAGCCCTCGAGAACGTGCTGGAACGTGCGCACCTTGAAGCCGAACTCTTTTGCGACGCGGAGAAGCATCAGGATTTCGTCCGCGCGGTAGCAGTGCGAATGGACGTAGCGCTTGCCCTCGAGGACTTCGACGAGCGGTTCGAGGCGAAGGTCGCGGCGCGGCGGGATGAGGTTCTTCTCGCCTGCCGCGGCACGGCGGCTGTAGTCCCCCCACATTTTCTTGTAGTCGCGCGCTTCGGTGAAGGCCGCGCGGATCGTCTCTTCGACGCCCATGCGCGTGGTGGGATAACGCGCCTCTCCGGGAGCGCGGAAGTTCGACCGCTTGGGGTTCTCGCCGAGAGCGAATTTGATTCCCGGCATGGCGCCCTCGAACGGCAGCTTTTCCGCGGGTTGGCCCCAGCGCAGCTTGATAACGATAGTCTGGCCGCCGATGGCGTTCGCGCTGCCGTGGAGGACGTTTGCCGCCGTGACGCCGCCCGCCAGGTCGCGATAGATGTCGATGTCGTCGGAATCAAGCACGTCGGCGATGTTGGCGATCGAGGAAACGGAGATGCTGCCTTCGTTGACGCTGCCGTCTATGGCGATGTGCGAATGACAATCAATGATTCCGGGAATCACGAACTGCCCCGAGGCGTCAATCACTTGCGCGCCCTCGGGCGCTTTGATGGACTGGCCAACGGCGGCGATCTTTCCGTCTTTGATGAGGATGGAGCCGTGCTCGATGGCGCCGTGCGAAACGGTCAAAACCGTCGCGTTTTGAATCAGGATCACCTGCCCCGGCTCCGTCGGGGCCGGCGCGGTGTCCGGCGGAGCGCCCGCCGCGGGCGTTGCAGCGGCGTCGACCGCTTCGCGGCCGCACAAGACAACGAATGCGAAAGCAACTGTCAAAAGTGTGCGTGCGCGGTTCATTGTGATCCTCCTCATTCCTCTGCCCTAGTGGTGAGCTGCGCGCCGGGCTTTGTACCGGTGAAGTCGATGGAGAAGCCCGGCACGGCGAGGGTGCCCTTCATCGAGTCCTTCTCAAACGTTCCGGTGAAGATCACATCGAATGGCTCGCCTTGGAGGAGAATGTTGACGGTGAAAGAAAACTTTTCGACGCTGACCCAGCCGGTGGTGAGTGTCGCGGTGCCGCGTTTGCCGGTCACCGTGCCGGAGAGCGTGCCGTCGCTCGCCATGGTGAGATCGGCGGTGGCTTCTTCCGGCCCATCGGGGGTCGTGTACGAGAGCTTCCACTTGCCGCTCAGATCGCCCTTCGGCGGTTCGGACGGCCGCGCCGGCTCGCGCACCTCGAACTTTCTCCCATCCACGAAAACGAGTTTCACCTTGGTCTTCTCGGCAAAGAGGTCGCCGTCGGTCAGGACCAGATTCGCGATCTTGCCGGTTTCAAGCGTGCCGAGACGATCCGCCACGCCGAAGATTTGCGCCGGCGCGAGAGTCAGCGCGCGGAGCGCGTCATCGGCAGAGAGCCCCGCATCGATCGACTTTTTGACCGCCTTCAAAATCTCCTTCGGGGCGGAGATTCCGCCGGAATAGAAGGCGAACTTCACGCCGGCTTTGGCGAAGGCGGCCGGCGTCGAAGGCGCGCGGTCGCGGAAGTGCAGTGTGCGTAAGGAAGGCTCAGCGTCGGGGTCCGCGTCCTTGGGCTTTTCGGGCCATTGCAAATTGACGAGGACGGGCAATTTTTTCGCGGCTATTTCATTTGCGGCTTCGTATCCCTGCTGCCCGCCATAAAGAACGGCGTTCACCTTCCAGTGGTCCGCCAGCCCCAGACCGCGGCGAAGCTGTAGCGCCGTGTTCGCGGGGATCAATACGAGCGCGCGTTCTTCCAGCGCCTCGGCGAGCGCTGCTTCCGTACGGTCGTACGCGGGCCGCTCCACGCCGCGGGGATTTTTCTCATAGATGGCTACAGCCTTCGTGTACCAGTCCGTGTCCAGCCAGACCTGCCGCACGTAGCTGAGCACTCCCATCAACGAGCCGGGGAAGTTGGCGAGGCCCCCGGACGGCTGCAGCGCGACCGGCACCGCCACGGGAGCGCGCACGACCATGTCGCCAGCGCGATCGCCCGCTAGATTCAGAACCGCAGCCTGGCCGGGAAAAATCCCGCCTTTTGGAGCAGAGACGACCGTCGTGAAACCCGCGCCGCGCCAGGTCTCGACTCTCTTGTCCGTAAGGCTCGCTTCATCCGCGGCGCTCCTCCACGGCGTCGTGGCGGGACGATCTTCCGGCCCTCGGGAAACGCCCTGCGGAGCGCGCGGCCCTTCTCCACCCGCCGAGGCGGGCGCCGCGGGCAGACCGACGTCGGCGAAGGAATCAATCAACCCGGGATATACGATCAGGCCTTTACCTTCAATCACCCAGGCTTCCGGCGGAATTGTGGCGTTTGTTCCGACAGCGGTGATCAGCCCGCGCGTGATCACGATGGTCGCGTTCTCGAGCGGCGGCCCCGAAACCGGATAAATCTTCGCGCCGCGAATCGCAAAGCATTCCGGCTCGCCGCCCTGCGCCGCGCCGCGCATGGCAAATGGCGGTGCGAAACACACAGCTATAAGCATCGAGACAAACAAATACCGGCGGGCAAACGTTGCGTACATGCAAGACTCCTTGCTGAAGACGGGACGCATTTTCCGGAAATCGAGTTGACCGCTTCGCGGTCACAAAGATCATTGTTGAGACGAGCGCCCGATGAGGCGCGAGTCCCGATTCCCATCGGGACGCAGCAGGCTACCCAGAACTTTCCGCCGAGTCAAGGAAGGTGCGGTCCCGAGTGTTACTTCATGACTGGACCAAAAACGGAGTGCAGGTCACATCCTTTATCAATCGTAAGTTCTCGGAACAAAGCCTGCGCCTTCGGCGTCGCCACCAGCCACGCGGCCCAGCCGAGGCACGCGGCCACCACCGCGGAAAACGCCGCCGGCGCCGCGGAAAAATAGATCCAGCTTAGAACCAGAGATGCCACCTGAACAGCGCAGAAAGCCCAGCCCAGGGCGCCAATCGCCTGGGGATTACTCCTGGCCAAAGCGCCCAGGTGCCACGCCAAGAATGCGGAGAAAAGCAAGTACGCCGTCACGTACAGGCCGAATCCCTTGTAGAAGCCGCCGTAACTGAAGCTAGATTCTCGAACTTGAAAATGAACGTTGTTCATGGAGTCGCGCACCGCGAGCGCTTCCGGTGAAGGCGGCTTGAAGCTCAGAAACCCGAACGTATGCCCTGCGGCAAAAAGAATAAGCAACACGGAAGCAATTCGGTAGAACGCAGTCGCATTCATCATGATCTGGCGTCTCCTGCGGGATTTTTCGCCTGAAAGTGCAGCAATGTCCTCGCCACCAAAGCACCTTCAGGGCTTTTTCTTTTTCAGGAGGTCGCCGAGCGCGCCGAGGGGATTGCTGCTCGGTTCGTTCGCGTTGGTTTGCTGGCCGGAACCGCTCAATTGTGACTTCAACATGCTCCGCGCCAGCCCGGCCACGTCGGGAACGAATTTGGGATCGGAAGTTGTCCCCTGGACAAGGAAAGGAATCTGCGCTCCTTTGCCGCCTGCGCCATTCGCGCCGCCGAGTTTGCCGAGAAGGCCGCCTAATGTTCCGGCGGTCCCGCCCGTGCTAGATGCACTCGCAGCCGAGCTTGCAAGCGTTGCGAGCATCTTGAAGTCGAGATGGTTCTTTGCGTCGATGGTCCCCGCGCCCGTCAGGCTGCCCAACGTGGGAACTACGGCGTTGAAGTTCTCGGCGCGCATGCCGTCAGGCGCCATGTGCACGCTCGTGGTGAGCTGTTGGATGTCCAGGTCGGAGCCCGTCTTGACGCCCGCCAGGGCGGCGATGGCGGTGAGCCGCGAGCCGAGGTCAAACCCGGCAAGCTTCGCGGTGTACAGGCCGACCGTGCCGCTGGTGACCAGCTTGTTGGTGGGCCCTTGAATGTTGAGGTTGGCGTTCAGCGTGCCCGATTGCAGCGAAGCGCCCTTCGGGATGTGGATGGCAATCGCCGGGAGAAAGGCTTCGAGGTCGCGCGCAGGCATATTTTGCCCCTCGAGCTTGATGTTCACGATGGTCGTGTCGCCGGGATTTTCGTATGTGCCGGAGAGATGCGCCGCCGCGGTGCCGATTTTGATGGTCGATGGATTTAATACGCCCGCGTCTTTGCGCAGGTCGTAGTTCGTCGAGAAATCGACTGCGGCCGGGACCGTGGAGGGAGAGCCGCCGGCGATGAGCAGGAGTTTAGTGAATTTCGCCGCGCCTTGCGTGTGCGCCTGGCCGTTTTTCGAGGCCAGAGTCGCGTTGAGATCGAGCAGGCCGCCGAGACCTTGGGAAGCGTCGATGACGCCGGTCTTGGCGAGATCGAAATTCTCAATCGTCAGCTTGGCCTCCACAGGTGATAGAGATGTGTCTTTATCGTTCACCGGGCCGACCTTGCCGTCCAGCTTGAAGCTGCCACCGCCCGGCAAAGACGCGCTCACCTTCACGGGGAAGGCCGAAGTAAGGGAGACGCCGGAAGCTCTCACATTCACGTTGTCATAGACGCTGCGCTTGGAAGATTTCGCGGAGCCGATGGTGATGCGGCCGCCAGTCAATTCCAGCTTGTCCACGCTCAGCTCGGGCGCGGCGGCTGCACCCGGGGCCTTCCCCGGCTTCGCGGCGGGGCCGCCCTCCCGGATCGCCAGCGAAGAGAAGTTCCAGCGGCCCTCGGCGTCGCGCAGCAGCGTCACTTCCGGCTTTTCAATCGTGAGCGCCGTGACGCGCAGGGAGCGAGAAAAAATCAGCGGCAGCATTTCCACGCCGACATGCAGAGATTTCGCGGTGAGAAAGGATGACTTGCTGAATTTCGGGTCGTCGGCAATGGCAAGGTTTTCCGCCGCGAGGGAACCGCCGAGCAGCGAGAGGCTGAGATTGCTGACTTCTACCTTGCGGCCGAGTGCGGTGGCGAGCCTGTCTTCGATGACGGGGCGAAAGGCGTTCACCGGCACCAGGAACGGGGCGACGACAAGGATTAGAACGAGGACGCCCACGATGATGGCGATAATACGGAGTTTGCCGCTCATGGAAACCTCCGGGAACAGAGGCGTGCGCTTCTGCGGGCTCAGCGAAAATAATAACACAGGGAGAAACGGCGCGCTGCCGGCCCGACGGGAAGAATCGCGAATGGTCGCGAATTGCGCTAGACTTTGAGTTGACCGCTTCGCGGTCACCCACAAGAAAGACCGTGGGGCTGTAGCTCAGATGGATAGAGCAGCAGTTTCCTAAACTGCGTGTCGGGAGTTCGACTCTCCCCAGCCCCACCATTCCACATGCCCTAGGCCGAAAAGCAGCTGTGCTACGCCTTCAAACCGTGGGGGACCATGGGGAGGCTGCGGAAGCGGATGCCGGTGGCGTCGAAGATGGCGTTGCCGATGGCCGGAGCGAGACCCATGATGGGCGTTTCTCCGGCGCCTGCGGACGGCAAATCCTTGCGGTCAAGCAGAACAACTTCGATTTCGGGAACGTCGCGGAAGCGCGGCACGCGACAGCGAGAAAATCGCGGATTGGTGATGCGGCCATTCTCGAACTCGATGGCTTCAAAGAGCGCGCCATTGCCAGTTAGCTGAGCGCGGACGCAATTGCGAGGCGTGCGCGCTGCTTGCGATGCGCGTGCAACAGTCCCAACAAGGAGAAACGGCCCCGGCTCATGTCAGGGGCGCGCCGGGCTAGTGCCTACTCGCGTCAAATTCCCCCCCGCCGAGTCGGAGTGCGTCAGGACGAAAGGGCACTCGGAGTTAGACGACAGGTCGCCACAAATTGTTACCTATTTCCCTTAAAGAATTCTCACTCTATCAGTATCAAAGAAAATTTTGCTCTAATCCCTATCCTTGAAGGTCGTTGAACAAGCGCAATATGCGCGCAGAAAGAAACCCGGAGCCCCAATCTGCGGGGCTGGATTGGTTTGTGCCCCAAAGACGCCACAGGGGCGATAATTCTTCTCGACCCAGTACATTAGATGCTGGTCGTAGTCCTTCCCGATGGAGGTTTCTGCAAATTCCGGGGTGGGCCGATTGGCGATGAAAATGAGGCGCGCTTGCGAGCGGCGAAGACTCTCGATGGCATGCTCTTCGGCTGCGGCATCCAGAAAACCTGGCGTAACGATCTCGTCGCGAAGGGGATTACGCCGCTCAGATAAGAACACCAGTGTGGTTCCCTCTGGCAGGATCGCCACGGGATCCCCTGGCACAGTCCTTTTCTCGATGAATTGCAGTGCCTGCATGAATGCGATGCCAATGTCGGCCGGAGTCCGCCAGGTTCCCCTTGGGGTCACCAGTGGATAAGAGAATTTCCGGCGATAGCGTACCGACAACGTGACAGCGGTTACCACCACGCTCGCGGCGAGGGCGAACGAAATCAGCTGACTGGCACGACGGCGCGTGGCGGGATCGGCCAACAAGAGGGGGAAGATCTCCACCCAAATGTACACAAACAAGAGTACCGAGCCCGGCAGGAGGAAAGAGCTGAGTGCTCCGCCCGTGGAAACGCGAAGAATGATTCTTGCCAGGCTACCGAGCGCAGAAGCTGTAATAATCAGTATCGTGCCGGCGTGTATCTGTGCCGTTGTGTTTCCGCGGCGTTCGGCTCCCACGAACGCAACGATGCCGACTCCTGCAAGGATGAGCAAGAGAAACGGCATTGGCATGAAAGGGCCAAGGTCCGAAAGACCGATCCCTGACACGATGATTCCGGCCACGGAGATTAGAAGCCCCACCACGGCCCGCAACGGCTTTCGCCCTATGCCGCCATTCTCATTTAGAACACCCGCCCGCCGCGTTTCCATCAGCAAGCTGATGGAAACCAGCAGTCCTCCAAACGCGATTAGGCGAATCATCGAAGCAATCATCAGGCTCAGCGAATGCCACGGATGCCCAAAGCCAAACCGCAGCCCGTTGAAGTACATGAGCTGCCAAGGTACATGCCCAAAGAAAAGATGGCTATCAACCGTGAGCGTCCGCCAGCCGACACGCGCGGCGAACCACGAGAAAAAAAGTGCCGGTACTCCAAGGGCAGGCGCCAGAAAAACTGCTAGCCACACAAGGACATTGCGAATCCGGGAATATCCTGCCAGGAACGCGGCCACGGCCCCAGTCCCCACCGCGGCTCCGCCCAATTCCGTCTTTGATAGAATTGCGAGCGCGCTCATTATCCCCGCGCCTAAGAGTGCTGCAGAATTCTTGTTCCGCAAGAAAACGATCAACAATGCGGTTGCCCCCAGAAGGAACGTGCTGCCATCGAGTCCGCCGAAAGCGTACGCCATCAGGTAATTTCCCTGAGACTTCAACGCGCACACCCAGGTGATCGCCAGACAGGCAAGCGTTGCCGGAAATCGGCCGGCAATTTGTCGAGCAATCCAATGGCTCAGTGCCAGGATAAGTATGGTCGAAACGATGCCGTGGCCCCACAGAACCCATAGCGACGGGTGAAAGACACGATAAAGAAAAGCATTAAGGTAAGGAGAAAAGGGGCCGTAGATGTAGCGCACGTCCGAATAGAGCATTTCGCCATTCGTCAGCCGAAGAGGAACGTTCAATTCGCGTCCACTGTCGACCAACGGATTGCCCCAGCGCTGCCAAGAAGCTGCGAGCCCTGCGCAAAAGGATGCAAGAATCCCCGCGAAGCAAGCCAGGTCGCTTCGGCCAAGCTTCTCATCAGGGCCGCAAGAAAGTTTCTCCAGCAAAGAACGCCATACTTTGCCCGCATGAGACACGAGTTTGTTACCTCCTCTCGCTCCGTTGGCGCTCCAGATCAAGGTTGCATGTGAAGACCAAACAATTGCCTCGGCCGGAAATGACGGCTAACGGCCGAGCTCCTGCGTGCCAGCGCGGCCCCAGCCCCAGCAGCGCGGGAGAAGGTGGTGCAGATGCTTCATGAGGATCTGAAAAAGAATCCGCCAAAGGAGATTCCGGGACCATCAAGTGTCAGCGCAAAATCTTCAAACCGCGAGGGACCATGGGGAGGCTGCGGAGGCGGATGCCCGTGGCATCGAAGATGGCGTTGCCGATGGCCGGAGCGAGACCCATGATGGGCGTTTCACCGGCGCCTGCGGACGGCAAATCCTTGCGGTCAAGCAGAACAACTTCGATTTCGGGAACGTCGCGGAAGCGCGGCACGCGATACCGAGAAAATCGCGGATTGGTGATGCGGCCGTTCTCGAACTCGATGGCTTCGAAGAGCGCGCCGCCGAGACCCATGACGTTGGCGCCGGAAACCTGGTTTCGCAAACCATCGGGATTGACAATGGCTCCGCATTCAAAGGCGGTGACCAAGCGCACGACGCGAAGTTCGCCGGAAGCGCGATCCACGAAGACTTCGGCGCAAGTGGCCACGTAGCTGCCCTTCTCCGCGCCGCCGCCGAAGCCGAATCCCTGTCCGGGCTCCTTCTTCGCGCGCGGCCACGCGAATGATTTTCCAGCAACCTCGAAAACGGCGCGCAGGCGCGGATCGGAAAGATTCTTCATGCGAAATTCCAGCGGATCCATTTTCGCGGCGTGCGCGAGGTCGTCCATGTGCGATTCGCGGGCGAAAAAGTTCGCGGTCGCCGCAAGACCGCGGTAGGAACCTTGCCGCAGCGGCGAGCGCACGGGGTGGAACTGAATGCGTTGGTTCGGAACGGCATAGGGCGTGCCGATTCCGGAGGCGCCGGAATTGTAGTTGTGAAATTCCCACGCGGTCAGCGTGCCGTCGCTCGCGATGCCGCTCTTGATCTCGATCACGCCGGCCGGGCGGAAATAGGCCCAGGCGAATTCCTCTTCGCGCGTCCATATCACTTTGACGGGCTTGCCGGCTGCGCGAGCGAGACGCGCCGCTTCGATCGCAGCGTCGCCGGTGTGCTTGCCGCCGTAAGCGGAACCTGTGTCGGGCACGACAACGTGCACGCGGTCGGCGGGAAGGTGGAGCGCTCCGGCCAGCTCGTCGCGGACGCTGAAGGGCCGCTGCGTGCCGGTGCAAACCGTAAGTTTGTCGCCGGCCCATTCGGCGAGGGCGGCGCGCGGCTCGAGAGGCGCGTGGGCAATGTAGGCGATCGTATAAGTGGCTTCCGCGCGGTGGACCGCTTTCGCAAGGCCGTCTTCGACGGAACCCGTCTCGTGCGCGGAATGGCCCTCCGCTTCGGCCTCGACATTCTTCTTCAGATAGTCAAAGAGGTCTTCACTCGAGGGCTGTGGTTGCGTCTTCCATTCGGCGCGTATCGCAGCGAGCGCCATTTCGGCGTCGCGTTCGGTGGACGCGGCGACGCCCACGAAATCTCCGTCGCGAATGACAACTACGCCGGGCAGCGCCTTCGCGGGCCCTGTATCGACCGAACTGAGCGTTGCTCCAAACGATGGCGGCCGCAGAACTTTGCCGCACAGCACTCCGGCGGGACGCAGGTCCGGCGTGAACTGATGTTTGCCAGTAACAAAGTCACGGCTGTTCACCTTGGGGATGGGTTTTCCTGCAATCGCCCAGTGATCGGGCGAAGTGACTGGGTCGGCCTCGGGTATAGCCTGCGCGAGGGTCTTGCCGCGCGCGAGTTCGGCATAACTTGCCGAGCGGCCGGAGGCGGGATCGGTGATCTTCGCATCAGCAGCAACGAGTTTTTCGGGTGCGACGCTCCACTCCTTCGCGGCGGCTTCGATGAGAAGATCGCGCGCAGCAGCCGCTACGCGGCGGAGTTGCGGGCCCATCGCCGGCGTAGTGCGACTTCCGAAGGTGCCCGCATCAAAGGGCGTCAACGCCGTGTCGCCCATGACCATCTGCACGCTCTCGAACGGCACGCGCAATTCATCGGCAACACTCTGCGCCAGAGAGGTGCGAATGTTCTGGCCGATCTCGACCTTACCGGTGAAAACTTTCACGGACCCATCTTCGCCGATGTGCAGCCAGGCGCTGATCTCCCGTGGCAACTCCTCGCCCCGCCGGCGCTGCCTGCCTGACTCTTGTAGCGCCGCGGCGTCCTGCGCCACCGCGAACACCGCGATGCCCGCGCCCAGAACTTTGAAGAAATCCCTGCGAGGCAAATCAAAATGATGAAAAGGACCGGTGCGGAATTCGTAGCGTTCCGGCTCAGGCTCGGGATGGAACGTTTTCGCGAAGTGGCTCATGGCTGCGCCTCCTGCATGGCTTTCGCCGCACGTTGCAAAGCGTCCAGGATGCGCGGATAGGTGCCGCAGCGGCAGATGTTGCCTTGCATGGAGTGCGCGATTTCCTGCGCGCTTGGATTGGACTTGGTTTCGAGGAGAGCGACGCCGCTCATAATCATTCCCGGCGTGCAGTAGGCGCATTGAAACGCGCCCACCTCGAGAAACGCCTGCTGCACAGGATGCAGGTGGCCATCATTTTCGAGCCCTTCGATCGTGGTGATGGGCGTGCCGACCGCCGCGCTCACCGGAATCTGGCAAGACCGCCGCGCGGCGGCTCCGATCAACACCGTGCAGGCGCCGCACTGCCCTTCCCCGCAGCCGTATTTCGTGCCAGTCAGGCCGAGTTCTTCGCGAAGGACGAAGAGAAGAGGCCGTTCCGCGTCGGAGAGAATGGAATAGCGTTTGCCGTTGACATCGAGCTCGATCGGCTTCGCCATAGTAACCCCCAGGCTGGCGATTGCGTGCCGGTTTGCGCCGCCGCTCAATGCGATTCTACCAAATCGGGCGTAACCGCAAAGCGGTCAACGTTATTTGTGACCGCAAAGCGATCAACGTTCTGGGTGACCCCGACCAGGTCGGGGTCAACGCACCGAGGGCAGTGGCACACAGAAATCCAGACCGGCGAACCGCAGGAGGCTCTACGCAGTGGGCAATTCGAACTGAAGAGATCGTGTTCGCGCGTTCCGTCCCGTAGAATAGAGGTGAGGCAATTCGATTTACTTCGAGTGATGCGCAGCCGTCGCCAAGACGAGAGACGCCGCCAGCGGACGCGGGCCGGAATATCGCGGCGCGAATGGCTTGCGCGCATTGGGCGATTGGGCCTAGCGATTCCCTTCAGCTTCCTTAGCTGCGGAAAAAACGAGCCCGGCGGGCATGGGGCCGACGAAAAGCGCGCTTCCGCGCCAAATCCCACGCCCTCTCGACCGGCCCGCGCGACGGATGATCCCGATGCAAGCAGCCTCGCTCCTTTCACGCCGGAGCAGGAGTCATTTCTCGACGAGATGCAGCGCGCGGCGTTCCTGTTCTTCTGGGAGCAAGCGGACCCCAACACGGGCCAGGTGAAAGATCGGGCGCTCGCGGCGAGCAACGACACCCGCACGGTCTCGAGCATTGCGGCGACAGGATTTGGCCTGACGGCGCTGTGTATCGCGGACAAGCGCGGATGGATGGATGCAAAGAAAATTCGCGAGCGCGTTCGCAACACGCTGGGGTTTCTTTGGAAAACTTGTCCCCACGAGCGCGGCTTCTTCTATCACTTCATCCATTTCAGCACGGGTGAACGCGCCTTCAAGTCCGAGGTTTCTTCCATCGACAGCTCCATTCTTTTTTGCGGCGTGCTGACTTGCCGCGCGTATTTCGACGACGAGGAGATTCGCAGTCTCGCTACGCAACTCTACGAACGCGCGGACTGGCAATGGTTCCTCAACGGGGGCCGGGCCGTGTCCATGGGCTGGAAGCCGCAAACTGGATTTCTGAAGGCGCGATGGGACCATTATTGCGAACTGATGATGATCTATCTGCTGGGAATTGGTTCGCCGACGCGCGCGATTCCTCCGGACTCGTGGAAGGCATGGTCCCGGCCGGTGATCAACTACCAGGGGATTGAGTACATCTCCGGCAAGGATCCAATTTTCACGCACCAATATTCGCACGCCTGGTTCGACTTTCGCGGGAAGCGCGATGCTTACGCGGACTACTTCGAGAATTCGGTGAGGGCGACGAAAGCCCACAAGCTCTTTTGTCTAGCGCTGCGCGAGAAGTTTCCCGACTATGACGAAGACCTGTGGGGAATCACGGCATCCGACTCGGCGCACGGCTACGTCGCCTGGGGAGGTCCGCCACCGATTGGACCGCTTGACGGCAGCGTCGTTCCCTGCGCTGCCGCCGGCTCGCTGCCATTTCTTCCGCGCGACGCCATCCTTGTACTGCAAAACTTGCGCGTGAAATTCGGCAAGAAAGCATGGAAACGCTACGGATTCGTAGATGCGTTCAACCCGCTGAC
>Ga0209056_10002366_pt1 | contig 20370 bp, 19 predicted proteins | sample GraSoiAngelo_114_FD_185876 | JGI IMG/M metagenome (GOLD analysis project Ga0209056, IMG submission 185876) | Grasslands soil microbial communities from the Angelo Coastal Reserve, California, USA - 14_0903_13_40cm (SPAdes) (version 2) | ecosystem: Environmental > Terrestrial > Soil > Grasslands...
TCGAGCCACTGCGGTCCGTTCTTTTCCGATTTTTCTTTACTCTCATCTGGTGTTCTACGCCATCCAGGAATTCTACTTGCGCCCCGGCCTCAGCACTCGAATCTTACGTTCTGTGGCGACAACAAAACACCCGGCCCACTGGCCGACGTTCTCCTTCTGAAACATTTCCTCGATCCGCTCAATTAGATTTCTTCGGTTCGGCGAGCGGAGGCGTATGAGCAGGATGCCGTGGTGCGAACCAGGAGCGAACTTTCGCGAGTCCGAAAAATCCAGGTCCTGGGTTATCAGGAATCTTGATTCTTTCTGCGCCGCTTCCCAAACGTCCATGTCCGCATGACCAATAAGTCTCTCTTCGTGCAGCGTACGGACTTCGTGGCCGAAGTTTTTCAGCAGGGTTCGAAGCCGATGGGGAAGATTCTCATCGAGCTTGATCTTCATCGAATGGGCGGGACTGCCGGAATGGGCAAATCCTCTTCGGCAGAAGCGGCGGCGAACGCAATGGCGGCTTGAACGTCTTCAGCTTTCAAACTCGGGAAATCGCTCAGAATTTCTTCGGCAGAATCGCCGTCAGCCAGGCTAGCGAGCACAGTGCGGAGAGTGACGCGGGTTCCTTTGAATACGGGCTCCCCGCCGCAGATGCGCCTGTCGCGAACGATGCGCTCTTCGTACGTTTTTAGGTTGCCACTTGCGCCGCTCATCTAAGGGCTCTCCTTTTTGCCAGTGACCGCCCGGATTTATCGGCGTAAACGCCGCAAAAGGTCAACTTTATGTGTGACCGCAAGCGGTCAATGGCTCATCATACCACCCGGAACGACGCTTGCGTCCCTGCAGGTGGCAGATGGCCCGCCACGGCGGGCAAGCGAGAGGCGTGCCAGGGGGAAGAGGTTGGGCGTCTGGGTGACGCTCGATACGACGTGGGCTGCCACCCGCAATTCCCCAGGCGTAAAGCGACGCCTGGGGCACCCGGCAGTTCAAAGATGAATAGACTATTTCTCTTCGATCTTTACATCAGTCTCGGAAACGAAGCCGATCCTTCGTTTGGGTTTTGACAGGTCTTTCCTGGGAAGTTTCATAAGTAGCACACTGATCTGACTGACGTGCTGAATCAGTTCCACTGGACTTCCATCGTCAGTAGCGCCGGTAAAAGAAATCAGTGATGGATTCCAATAAGCGATGTTATCGAGGTGGAAAACGACCGTCTGACCAAAACTGACCAAGCAAGCACCGACCTCGTGTTCTTGATCCAGCTTGGCGTCGAAATCGTTTATCCATTCCACCAGTCGCTTGTGAAACTCACTCGCTTGATTGGCCTCGGCTGCAACGACGAGCGGATTCGGCGGAATTTTAGGCATGCGAAGTTCCGGCAGGCGAATCTCAGGGAACGTCATCGCACGGCGCAAGCTTTCGGCGAGCGATTTTGTAATCTCAGAACCAGCCATGTGGTACTCCAAGCGTCAAAGGATATTATAACCCGATATGGGCTCACCTACACTGGCCTCCGAGTCACCAAATGTGAGATTAGTTGGAGGTCGGCGGACAGTTAGGACCGAATTGCAGGGGTGAGGGCGAGGGGCGCGGAGGGCCAGCCTCCATATGGCCAGGGGTATTCCCGGAAGAGTTTCTCTGCGACACCCGTGGAGCGAAAGATGCCGGGCTTATTGATAATATGTCTGCACGCCCCTAACCGGGGCTGCGAATTGTCTGCACGCCCCTAACCGGGGCTGCGAATTGTCTGCACGCCCCTAACCGGGGCTGCGAATTGATTGCACACCCCTAACCGGGGCTGCGAATTGTCTGCACGCCCCTAAGCGGGGCTGCGAATTGACTGCACGCCCTAACCCGGGGCTGCGATGCGGCGGGACCCCCACAAATCGGGGGAAAGCCCGGCGCTACACGAGGAAAGGCGCCGGTCCCACCTCCTATTCAGCCGGTTGCGTCGTAGCTCCCGACCAGGAGTCCGGATAGGTCGGGCTTCCCGGCAATAACAACCGGGACGCCCCGACCTACAAAGTCGGGGTAAACGCCAAGCGCGAAACGGGAATGGATAAACTCCTCACCCTTGCAAAAAAAAGAAGTTGTGAAAAAACCCAAAAAGGCGCGATCTGGCATCTATAAGTGGCCTCGCCGAAGCTGAATTTGTTGAACTTAGCAAACGCACACAGGCAGGAGTGCCCTTCGACTCCGCTCAGGACAAGCCTGTGCCACCGGGTTTTTTCACAGATTCAAAAAATCAAACCCGCAAGGGTAGGCCACCTCAGGGCAAAGGCTGCGCCGCCCGCCGCCGCTGCACGAGCAAGACACCGGTCTGAAGACCGGCCACTACGGGTGGGCCAGCTTCGATATACCCAAAGGTATCCCCGGAAGAGTTTCTCTGCGCCACCTGTGGAGCGAAAGATGCCGGGCTTCCCGACCCCGACCAACGTCGTCGGGGTAAACGCCAACCGTTGGGACCCCCACAAATCGAGGGAAAGCCCGGCGCTACACGATCAGACTCGGGACTCGCGCCCTTGGTCGGGCGCTCGGATCGAGGGGGTGAGGGCGGCCTGAGAAGGCCGCCGCTGGCACGAGCAAGACACCGGTCTGAAGACCGGGCACTACGGGAGGGCCCCAAAGAACAACTGAGGATTTGTGGCCGGGATTTATGGCCGGTGGGGGCCACCGCCAACAGGGCCGACCCGCTCGGAAGGATTGAACTCCGAAAGGCGGTGCAAACCGGAGCGGCGAAGGGCAAAGAGGATGGCCCAGCCGAGCAATCCCGCCGCGCAGGTGATTGCCACCACCACAAGGACAGTCGAAAAGAGGGTAAACTGCGCCGGCTGGATGGGGCCGACGTGCGGGTTTGTGTGGGGCAGGGAGGCCTGGATTGCCTTGGCCTTCTCGATGGCGACCACAATCAGCGCCAGGATGAGCGCCATCAGCGGAGCAGTGGCTTTCGGGAAACGGAATTCGGAACGCATGGTGAACCTCCTTTTTGTGGGTGACCCCGACCAGGTCGGGGTAAAGTTTATGCGTGACCGCGAAGCGGTCAACAGATCAGAACCAGCGATGGCCTGGAGATGCTCCCCGAGAGCGCCGCGCAGCAGCCCTGCGACTTCGCGGGCGCAGAACACGCCGCGCGCCAGCACGCCTTTCTTCCACGTCTCCGTCTGAGCTTCACGGAACACGGCAAGCATCTCTACGCCAAATTCGTGACGGTAGGCGCGGGGATACAAACGCAGCAGGAAACGGTACAGGGAGAGCATGGATTAGGCCTCCCCTTCACGGTTGACCCCGACCAGGTCGGGGTTAACCCGAGCAAGGCGCAGACCGGCGAGCCGGGTGAGATGCGTCAGGCGGGTGACTTCCAATTGTAGATTCCGGCGCCCGGCGGGAGTAAGGCGATAGGCTTGGCGGCCGCGCGAGGCCCGATTTTCCTCGAAGCGCTCGATCCAGCCATCCTGGAGCAAGCGGCGCAGCGCGCCGTAAAGCGTGCCGGTGCTGAGCGAAACCTGCCCGTCGCTCATCTCCTGGACATCTTTGAGGATGGAATAGCCGTGGCGAGGCTGCTCGGCGAGACTGAGAAGGATGAGCAGGACGGGTTCGGTGACGGGCAAGGAGCGCATAGATCGTCTTTATGGGTGACCGCCCCGATGGAATCGGGGTAAACGCCGCAAGCGGTCGCCTCACGACATGTCGTATAGAGACATAATAGACCAGAAGGCCGCTGCGGTCAAGAAAAAACATCATTTTATGGGTGACCCCGACCTGGCCGGGATCAACTTCAGGCGTCACCCCGACCGGGTCGGGGTCAAGATGATGCAAGCCTGACAAATTGCAGCGACGCCGCCAGCAGTCTAAACTGCCCCTTGCGGATGGAGAAGCGAAAAAGCGCGGCCGCTCTAAGAATTGTTTCGCTGGCGCCGAGCGCGACTTCGATCTTGTGCGCGGTGGGGGCGAAGAAGTGGCTGGCCGGCGTGACAAAGTGGTGTGCGCTCGTTGCGCCGGTGAACGGCCTGCCGAAACTTGGGGATTGCTGGTCGCTGGACCTGGCGGAAGTGCTCAAGCTTAAGCCGACCCTCGTCATCGGCTCGGTGCCCTACAAACAGGAGACCGTCGCCAAGCTGCTGGAGCAACCGCTGACGTTCCTGGCCATGAATCCGCGCACACTTGGGGACGTGGAAAACGACATCCGGATGTTGGCGCGACTGGTGGACCGCGGAAAGCAAGGCGAGCGAGTCGTGGGGTGGATGAGAACGGAATTTGAAAAGGTGGCGACAAAAGCGAGGCGAGCGAAGGAGCGGCTGCGCGTGTACTGCGAAGCATGGCCCAACCCGCGGATCAGTTCCCCGCCCTGGGTGGCGGAACTGGTCAAGATAGCGGGCGGAGAAATGATCGTGCCACCGGGCCAGAGGGTTTCCGAGGAACAGGTGGCCGAAGCACAGCCGGACGTGATCGTGCTGGCATGGGCGGCGACTGAAGACAAGTCGGACCCGCGAAAAACATACGAGGTGGCGGCGTGGCGGGATGTTCCTGCGGTGCGCACGAAACGCGTGTACGTGGTGCGGGATGAGCTACTGAATACGCCGGGGCCGCCGCTGGTGGAAGGCGCGCGGGAACTCTATCGGATTTTACAAGGGCGCGTTCTGCACGAGCGAGCGATGCGCAAGGCGGGCCCGCCCGCGTGCGCAGGCCGGCCAAGGCGGGCAGGCGCATGATCGTCTTTATGGGTGACCGCGAAGCGGTCAACGTTGTGGCGGCCGTGATCGAACGCCAGGACCGCCGCATCCTGATCGGGCAAAGGCGCAGCACGGATTCTTCTCCGCTGAAGTGGGAATTTCCCGGAGGAAAGGTGCGGGACAGCGAAACGCCGGAGGCGGCGCTGGCGCGCGAACTGCGCGAGGAGCTGGGCGTTACGCTGCGGAAGAGCAGCGAGATTGCCCGCGTGCAACACACTTATGCAGAGCATTCGGAGGCGCTCGAAATCCGCTTCTTCGCCGCGGAGATCGGCGAGGAGAGGATCGTTCCGCGGGCATTCGAGCAAATTGCGTGGGCATTGCCCAAAGAACTGAGCCAGTACGATTTTCTGGCGGCCAATGCGACGCTGGTGGCGCACCTGGCAACGGGGAAGATCAAGCCGCGGGAGATTCTCGAGGCGGCAGCGCCAACCCAAGAGACAACCAGCTAGCGTCTTGGCCCTTAAATATCCATCAAATAATTCCGGCTTCAGGGGCTAAAGCCCGTTTGATTACAAACGGCTTGCGTCGGAACTAAAGCTCCAACCTCCTAAGGAAAATGCAAAGAACTTCCGGGACACGGCGCTCGCTCGCGAACGCAAGCTCGATCGGTCCGGCTGCCCCTTTGCTATAGAGCGCGGAGAGCGGCGGCGACAGGGAGGCGAGCGGCGCGAATGGCGGGCAGGATGCCACCCAGAAAACCCATCACCAGCGCAAAAGAGACTCCCCCCAGGAGCAGCAGCGGCGTGATCTTGAAGGCGAAGGCCAAGTTGGAAAAAGTCTGAAAATTCATGGTGCTGGTGGTCCAGCCGTTGAGGGGAAGAACGGCAAGACACCCGAGCACGCCGCCGAACAGCGAGATCATCAACGCTTCAAAGACGAAAGACAGAACGACGTTTGCGCCGCCAAAGCCAAGAGCGCGCATGGTGGCGATTTCGCGGCCGCGCTCGGCGACGGCGGAATACATGGTATTCAGCGCGCCGAAAACCGCGCCAATGGCCATGATCACGGCGACAAATCCGCCCAATCGCGTGATGAGCGTGGTCATGCGCGTGGACTGCTTGGCGTAGTAGTCGATTTCGCGGGTTACGTCCACATTCAAACGCGGATCGCCGGTGAGAGAGTCCTTCAGTTGCTGCAGGGCAGCAGGCGAAGCGAGGTGCACGGTAACGGACTGAGAAAGAGTGTCGGGACGCTTATAGGCGCCGTTAAGAAGGTGGGCGTCGCCCCAAACTTCGGAATCGAAGGCGCTTCCGCCGGCGTCAAAGATGCCCACCACTTGCCATCGTGCGCTACCGAGCCAAATTGTGCTTCCCAGTGTCAAGCCCGTATAGGTCGTCTTGGCGTTTTTGCCGACCACGATTTCGGACAGACCAGGCCGGAACATGCGGCCTTCCATGATTTTGACATTATTGCGAATGGCAAGGACGTTAGGCGAGACACCACGAAGCTCAACGTTGGCATCCGTGCCGGTGGAACGCAACGGAATCGGCGCCATCAAGACAGCTTCCGGCGTCAGCAACGGGCCGTCGGCCCCGCGAGCGATGCCCGGAGCATCCTGGATAATTTTCACCGAATCGAGAGAGACTCCACTGGTCATTTCGGACGTGGCCCCCGCGCGGGTAATGAGCGCGTTGTCCGCGGAGCCGGAAGAAACCAGAGTGGCCCGGAAGCCGCGAGCGAGGGACAGCATGGCAATGAAAACGCCAACAGTGCCCGCGATACCCAAGACGGCGACCACCGCCGAAGCCCACCGCACCCGGATACTACGGAAGTTATAGGCAATGGGAACTGAAATGAAAAGGGGGGATAGCAGTCCGACAATGATCCCCAATGCCAGTACCGCCGCAACGCCGAGCAAAAACAGGCCGATCACCGTGAAGAACATGTCAAACCCTCCGGAGAGCATTCACGACGCGCAGCCGCATAGCGCCGATTCCCGGCAACAGGCCACTCACACCCCCGACAAAAAGAGCAAAACCAAGCCCGAGAGTCAGAAGCGACTTCGAAAGGATAAGAGGAGGCAGCAGACCGGTGAGTGCCAAGCCGATAACAGGGATAGCCAGGTAGGCGAGAACCAAACCCAGGAAGCCGCCAAAGAGGGCGATGATGACAGACTCCGCCAGAACGAAGAAAAGAACAGCGCGCCCGGAAAAACCGATGGCTTTAAGGACGGCCAGTTCGGAGGTGCGCTCCCGGACGGAGATAGCCATGGTGTTGCCGGTGACGAGGAGAAGGGTGAAGAACACGACGCTGCCGATGGTGAGGATCAGGAGTTCGATGTTTCCGAACTGCTTGACGAAATATGCGGCGAAGGCGGATTCCGTCTCGGTCTTGGTCTCAAACGAGGAGTTGGCAAACTTTTCGTCGATGGCCTTGGCGACGCGGACGGCGTCATCGGGGCTATCGAGCTTGACCACGTACCATCCTGCCGTGCTTTTGACGGCGTCGGGTGCGTTCTCATCAAAGTATTTCCACTGCAGCCAAAACTGGCTCTCGTCGCCACCCGCGCGTTCGCTGTGATAAATGCCGTCGAGATTGAACTGCCAAGAGCTGCCGCCATAGAGAGTAGTCCTGATGGGGATGCGATCGCCGATTTTCCAATGGAAGCGTTCGGCCGTGCGGGCGCCGGCAATAGCGCCCTGGCGGTCCTTCAGGAAATTGTTCCACTGGTCGTCAGGTACCACAAGCTCAGTCATCACCCGGCGTTGATATTCGGGGTCGATGACAAACTGCGGAAAGAAGTTCTTTTCATCCTGATAGACACCGCCGAACCAGTGATTGTGCGTGACGGCTTTGACGCCGGGAATGGCAAGGATTTTGTCGCGGTAGGAGATGGGCATTAATTGCATCAGGCCGATGCGGCTGACGACGATCAGGCGGTCCGCGCCGGCGATTTCCGTGCCGCGACTGAAGGCGCTCTTGACAACGGCAAGGAAGGTGAAGAGGAGCAACGCGAGCGCGAAGGAGCCGATGGTCAAGAGGAAGCGGACCTTCTTGCGGAACAGGTTGGCAAAGATCAGCCCGCGGAATTTCATGCCACACCTCCCGCGGGAACGCGGCGGCGCTGGCCCGCTTCGACAAGCGCGCCTTTTTCGAGGTGGAGCGTGGTGTCCGCGCGCTGGGCGACTACGGGATCGTGCGTCACCATCAGGACGGTTTTGCGATATTCCCGGACGAGACGCTCGATGAGAGCCATGATCTCATCCGCGCTCTTGCGGTCGAGATCGCCGGTCGGCTCGTCGCAGAGCAAGAACGTGGGATCGGAGACGACGGCGCGCGCAATCGCGACGCGCTGTTCCTGGCCGCCGGAAAGCTGGCGCGGGTAATGGCGCATGCGGTCGGCGAGACCGACCAGGCCGAGGGCAGTTTCGACGTGCTTGCGCCGCTCCGCTCCAGAGAGCTTCGTCAAGAGCAGCGGCAACTCGACATTTTGATAGGCCGTCAGAACGGGAATGAGGTTGTACATCTGGAAGATGAAGCCGACATGGCGCGCGCGCCACTCCGTCAATTTGCCGCGCGACATGTGCGTGATTTCGTCGCCGGAGACGACGATGCTTCCCGCGGAGGGAACGTCCAAACCGCCCAGGAGATTCAGCAGCGTCGTTTTGCCCGAGCCGCTCGGCCCCATGAAGGCCACGAATTCGCCCTGATCGACGTCCAAATTCAGTCCCTGAAGGACGTGAATCTCCTCGCTGCCGCGTTTGTACTTTTTGTCCAGACCGCGAACCTGGATCAAGCTCGCTGTAGCGCCGTGCCCGTCCACTTGCACCATGTCGTCTCCCCCTACTGTCTGATCTGAACAGATTGGCCGTCGCGGAGAGCCTCCGGCCCGCGAACGACCAAAGAATCTCCCGGCGAAACGCCGGCCATCACCTCGACGTCGCTGCCGTGCTGCGCGCCGAGGTTGACGGCGCGGCGCTCCAATTTCCCATCGCGCACCAAAAAGACAATCGAATTGCCACCATCCTGGCGAACGGCACTTTGCGGAATCAAAGCTTTCGCTGCGCTTCCCTTCCCTTTTTGCGCGACCGGCTCGTTACCGAGAAAAGCGACCTTGACGCCCATGTCCGGCAGAATTTTCGGATCGAGCTTGTCGAATGAAATGCGGACTTTCACCGTAGCCTTCTGGCGGTCAGCCGTGGGGATCACAGTGCGCACTTTGCAGGGAATCTGCCATTCAGGATAGGCGTCCAGAGTCGCGACAACCTTTTGGCCGGGCACCACGCGCGCGATGTACGCCTCGTTTACGTCCACTTCGATTTCGTTCGAGTTCATGTCCACGATCGTGGCGATGCCCGTGCGCGTGAAACCGCCACCAGCGGAAATCGGAGAAACCATCTCGCCCACTTGAGCGTCCTTGGACACGACGATTCCCGCAAACGGCGCGCGAATCACGGTATTGTCCACGTTCTGCTGCGCCTCCTGGATGCGCGCTTCGGCGGCGGCCACTTGCTGTTTGCTGAGGGCAATCTTCGCCTTCAGGCTGTCCGTGGCCGTCCGCGCGTTGTCCAGAGCTTCCTGGGTTTGCACACCGGCGGCCTGCAATGCCTGCGCGCGGTGCAGAGTGATTTCGGCGTTTTTGAGCTGCACTTCGTAATCGGTGATGGTAGCCTGAGCGGCGTCGCGATCCGCTTTCGCGGCGTCGAGCGCGCGCTTGGCGTCCGAATCATCCAATGTAGCCAGAACCTGGCCCTCGCGTACGCGCACGCCCTCATCGAAGAGAACACTGGTTACGCGGCCAGTGATCTTGGCGGCGACGGTGGCGCGGCGGCGCGGCGTGACGTAGCCGCTGGCATTGAGCAGCGCGTCGGCACGAAGATCTCCTGCCGGCCTTGCCGCAGCCACTTCGACGACAGGCTTCTGTCCACGAAGCGCCAACACGCCGCCCACGGCAAGCACAAAGAGCCCGAGGCCAGCGGCGAAGAGCCCCATACGCCTGCCAGCCTTGCCGGTAGTACGCGACCGCTCCTCGATTTTGAGCGAGGCGAGATCGTGCTGGCGCGCTTGTGCAGGTGCACTCATCGAAGACAAACGTCCCGAGAAAAACTCCCTTTGAGCCTGCGGCTCCGCAACGAGCACGCTCGATATTAATCCGCGGAACCCTCCATCCAGACTACGCAGGGCTTGGGCCGAATATTTCACTCGCTTTCGGAAGTTCCGATTGTGCCATTCTTTGGCAACAATTTGCGAGTGCAGAGGCGGACGGAGGCCTGGAGACACGCCCCCTGAATAGCTTAACTGGAGCACCAACCGAAAGTTACTTTTTCGCCGTGAAGAAGAATGAAAGAGCGAATCAAGAGATCATCGGGTTGCGCTTCTCGGGATCGATTTCGAGCTCCTTCATGGCCTTTTGCACAACTGATTTCTGGACCTGGCCTTCGCGGCACAATTCGGCCAGAGTGGCCAGCGCAATAAAGCGCGCATCCACCTCAAAGAAATCGCGCAGGCCGGCGCGGCCATCGCTGCGGCCAAAGCCGTCCGTGCCGAGCGAGAGAAGCGCTCGCGGCATCCATTTGCTAACGAGATTCGGCAGCGCCTTCAGATAATCCGATGCGGCAACCAGCACTCCAGGTACGTCGGCGAGACATTCGGTGACGTAAGGAAGCCGGGGCTTTTCGCCCGCGTGCAGCCTGTTCCAGCGGTCCGCGTCGAGGGCGTCGCGGTAGAGACCTTTGTAGCTCGTCACACTCCATACGTCGGCGGCGACACCGAATTTCGACTCGAGGAGTTCCTGCGCCTGGAGGGCCTCGCGCAGAATGGCGCCGCTGCCGAAAAGCTGCGCGCGAAGCTTCGATTTCTTGTTCTCCGAGGCGCGGAAGCGATACATGCCATTCAAAATGCCGTCTTTCACATCGCCCGGCATGGCGGGCATGGCGTACGGCTCGTTCATTACGGTCAGGTAGTAAAAGATGCTTTCTCCATCTCTGTACATGCGCCGGATGCCATCTTGAATGATGACCGCTATCTCATAGGCGAACGCCGGATCGTAGGCCAGGAGGTTCGGCACGGGCAAGGCCAGCACATGGCTGTTACCGTCCTGGTGCTGGAGGCCTTCGCCCGCGAGCGTGGTGCGCCCGGCCGTGCCGCCGAGCATAAATCCCCGGCAGCGCATGTCCGCAGCGGCCCAGATGAAGTCCGCGATGCGCTGGAAACCGAACATCGAATAGAAAATGAAGAATGGAATCGTGTTGATGCCATGCGTGGCGTAGGCGGAGCCAGCGGCGATAAAGGAGCCCATGGAGCCCGCTTCGGTGATTCCCTCTTCGAGAATCTGGCCGTCCTTTGCTTCCTTGTAATAGAGCAGAGTGTTGACATCCACGGGCTCGTATTTCTGCCCGACACTGGAGTAGATGCCCACGGCGCGGAAGAGAGATTCCATGCCGAAGGTGCGCGCTTCGTCCGGCACAATGGGCACGACGAGCTTGCCGATCTCCGGATCTTTCAGCATCTTTCGCAGCATGGCGACGAAAGCCATGGTGGTCGAGACCTCGCGGCCCTCGCTGCCGCTGAGGAATTCCGCGAAGAGATCGTCGTGGTCCGCCCGAATGGGCTTCGAGCGCACGCACCGCTTAGGCACATAGCCGCCCAGCGCCTCGCGACGCACGCGAAGGTATTGAATTTCCTCGCTATCCTCCGCCGGCCGGTAGAAAGGCACCTCGAGGCAGTCCTCATCGCTCAGCGGAATGCCGAATCGGGAGCGGAATTCCAGCAGCTCTTCCTCGTTCAGCTTCTTCTGCTGGTGCGTGACGTTCTTGCCTTCGCCCGCTTCGCCAAGTCCGTAGCCCTTGATGGTGCGCGCAAGAATAACGGTCGGCGAGCCCGTGTGCTCGACAGCCACCTTGTACGCGGCATAGACCTTCTTCGGATCATGGCCACCCAGGCGGAGACGCTGCAGCGCCTGATCGGGAAGCGGCTCGACTAGTTTGAGGAGTCTCGGGTCAGTGCCAAAAAAGCTCTGCCGAACATACGACCCCGAAGAAACCACGAGCTTTTGATATTCACCGTCCACCAACTCACCCATGCGCTTGACGAGGAGGCGTTCCGTGTCGCGCTCGAGAATCGGGTCCCACTCGCTTCCCCAGAGAACCTTGATGACGTTCCAGCCGGCGCCGCGGAAGGCCGACTCCAGCTCCTGGATGATTTGGCCGTTGCCGCGAACCGGCCCATCCAGGCGTTGCAGGTTGCAGTTGATGACGAAGATCAAGTTGTCGAGTTTTTCGCGCGCGGCGAGCGTGATGGCTCCCAGCGACTCCGGCTCATCAGTTTCGCCGTCGCCGATAAACGCCCAAACCTTCGCGTCGGTGATTGGCTTGAGGCCGCGGTCTTCGAGATACCGATTGAAGCGCGCCTGATAGATGGCCATCAGCGGGCTCAGACCCATGGAAACCGAAGGAAACTCCCAGAAATCCGGCATCAGCCAGGGATGCGGATAGGAGGAGAGGCCGCCGCCGGGCTTCAATTCGCGGCGAAAGTTTTCGAGCTGCTGCAGAGTGAGGCGCCCTTCGAGAAAGGCCCGAGCGTAAATGCCGGGCGCCGCGTGGCCCTGAAAATAGATCGTGTCACCTTCGAGGCTCTCACTTCGCGCGCGGAAGAAGTGATTGAAACCGACCTCGTACAGAGTGGCAGCGGAAGCGAAGGTGGAGATGTGGCCGCCGATGTTGTGCTCGATACGGTTGGCGCGGACGACCATTGCCAGGGCGTTCCAGCGCACCAGACTTTTGATCCGCCGCTCGAGCTCTTGATCGCCCGGGAACAAGGGTTGGAGGCGCCACGGAATGGTGTTGGCATAAGGCGTATTGGCGGTGAAAGGCAGGGTGACGCCGGCGACCGTCGCGTGGGCGCGCAGGCGCTCCAGAATGTGCATGGCCACTTCAGGGCCGCTCGATTCGAGGACCGAATCGAGGGATTCGAGCCACTCTTGAACCTCGACCTCCTCCATTTTATTGGTGACCGCCCCGATAGAATCGGGGTGAACGCCGCGGTCAACGTGCGGAGGATGGGTAGACGTCTCGCTGTCCATGAGTTCGCTGTGCCCCTCTTGGCGAGTCCCGCGGGGAATTTCCCGACTGGCCACTTCGGTTCAACTCCTTCAACAAAATAGAATACACCGCAACGACGTTTTGCGCACAGCGTAGGACCATCTGGGAGTTGGGGTCGTAACGAGAATACGGCTGCCGGATGCGCCGACGTATCCGCCAATTGGGCATAGGTGGCGGACCTGGAGTCCTCGGTGCAACCTAATTTGCGCCGCCGAATGACAGAGGGCCCCGGAACAGGATTGAGCCTTGAAACAGGGGCCCAGCGGACGTATCATCCCCGCACGAGTCAAGTCGAAGCAGGAAGCTGCCTACGGGGTTCGGTGGCCAGTATGGAGGGGGCTCTGCGATGAGCAGCGTTACCATTGGGATTGGCGGAGCGGCCGGCGACGGCTTGGACAAAACGGGCGACACTCTAGCCAAAACCGCGTCACGGTTGGGCCTGTACGTTCACGCCTATAACAGCTATCAATCGATCATACGCGGGGGACACATCTGGCTCCGCGTGCGCTTGGGACAGGAGAAGGTCGCTTCACACGGGGATCATCTAAACGCCCTCATCGCCCTGAACCAAGACGCGATTGAGCGTCACGCAGGAGAGGTGGACCCCGGCGGGGTCGTGCTCTTCAACGCCGACAAGCTGCGATGCAATGTTCCGCTGGCCGAAACCATCCTGGCCGCGCCCCTGCCCGTCGGAGAGCTGACAAAACCTTTCGGCGCCATCCAGCCCATCATGCAGAATACGGTGGCCCTCGGGGCCCTGCTTTTCCTCCTGGACTTGGACTTCCAGGTAACGGCCGAAGTTTTCGCCGATACCTTTGGGCACAAGGGAAAGGCCGTTGTGGACCAGAACGTGAACCTGGCGCGCGCCGGCTACGACTATGCCCGGGAGCGCTTTGTGCCGCTTGGGTGCCAGTGGAATTTCACTCGCAAGCGCCGGCCGTTCATCACGGGAAACGAGGCCTTCTGCCTGGGCGCCGTCGCTGCCGGCTGCAAATTCTATTCGGCTTACCCCATGACTCCGGCATCGGCCATTCTACACTGGATGGCCGCACACGGCGAGCGCTGCGGCATCGTGGTCAAGCAGTGCGAGGATGAGCTAGCGGTTGCCAATATCGCGATCGGAGCGGGCTTTGCCGGAGTGCGAGCGATGTGCGGCACTTCGGGAGGCGGCTTCGCGCTGATGACCGAAGCGATCGGCCAGGCGGGCATGATCGAAGCGCCCGTGGTGATCATTGAAGTACAGCGCGGCGGCCCTTCCACGGGAATCCCCACGAAGACCGAGCAAGCCGACCTGAATCAAGTCTTCGGAGCTTCTCAGGGCGACTTCCCCCGCGTCATCATCGCGCCGTGCGACACGCGGGACTGTTTTCACTCGGCGGTTGAGGCCTTCAACCTGGCGGAGAAATATCAACTGCCGGTCATCATCATTTCCGATTTGCTCCTCTCGGAGCACCCCGAGACCATCGAACCCGAGGATCTTCCGGCTGCGGTGCCGATCGATAGGGGCGAGTTCGTAACGGAATGGAAACCGGAAAACGGGAAGTACAAACGCTATGCGTTTACGCCATCGGGAATCTCCCCGCGGGCGATTCCGGGAACCGCGAACACACTTTATGTGGCGGCCAGCGACGAACACGATGAGGAGGGCATTTTAATCAGCGACGTTTTCACGAATTCCGCAGTGCGCCGCAAAATTGCGGAAAAACGGATGAAGAAACTTGATCTCGCTTTGCGCGACCTCCCCGCGCCGCAGCTAGAGGGTTCGCTTGATGCCGAAGTGACGCTCATCGGATGGGGTTCAACGAGGGGTGTTATTCATGAAGCTGTCGAGCAACTGGCGGCGGCTGGCGTCCGCACGAATCATCTGCACTTCAAATACATCCTTCCCTTCCACAGTCGCGAGGCCAATGAGATTCTGCGAAAGTGCAAACGCACGATTTGCGTCGAAGTGAATGCGACCGGCCAATTCGCGCGTCACCTGCGAGCGGAGAGCGGATACAGCGTCCACGATCACATCCTGAAATACGACGGCGAACCGTTCGAGCCGCGGCAGATCGCCGACCAAGTGCGGGCAATTCTTGAAGGGCGGACGCGCTCGCTTGACGTTACTTCGGCGGAGGCGCGGGAGATCGCCTATCACTACATCCGCAGCCATTTGAACGAAGACGTCCGTCCAGGACAGATCGAAAAGATGGACGGGAACGGACTGGCGGAAACGCTGTGGCGCATCGAGATTGTGCATCGCGATTCCGGCGAGAAGCAGGGGGAGTTGCGCGTGGGAGTGGAGACGGGCTCCACCTATTCCTGGCAGTCGGTATCCTAGTGCCGTTCCAACTAAACGGACGGACGGCAACACGTGCAGTTCCAAGGCTACTCTGCCCGCCACGGCGGGCCAGGAAGGCAGTCGCCCGAATAAGTTGGAATGGTACTAGCAGGGAGAAAACATGGCCACCTTCATTGAGCTTCCGATCGAAACCTACTCGGGCCCGGTCGATCCCGATTGGTGCCCGGGTTGCGGCGACTTCGGTGTCCTGAAAGCGGTCAAGATGGCGGCCGGAAAGGCCGGCGTGGCGCCGAAAGATCTGGTGGTCATCTCCGGAATCGGGTGCTCGTCAAACCTCCCCGGCTACGTGCATGCGTACGGCGTCCATTCCTTGCACGGTCGCGCGGTGGCCGTCGCGACTGGCGTCAGGCTGGCTAATATAGACCTGAAGGTCGTAATTACCGGAGGAGATGGCGACGGTTACGGCATCGGCATCGGGCATTTCATCCACGCCATGCGCCGGAATCTCGACCTTACCTACGTCGTGATGGACAACCAGATTTACGGCTTGACGACCGGCCAGGCCTCGCCCACCACGATGAAGGACATGCGGACGAAGTCGACTCCACGCGGAAACGTCGAACTGCCCATCAACCCCATTGCGCTGGCTTTGGTCTCCGGGGCGACTTACGTGGCTCGCGGCTTCTCCGGGGATCCCAACCACATGGCCGACTTGATCGCCGGCGGCATACAGCACAAAGGATTTGCCTTGATTGACGCCTTTAGTCCTTGCGTGACGTACAACAAGCTCAATACCTATCCGTGGTTCAAGAAGCGCGTCTACAAGCTGGAAGAGGACCGGGCTTATAACTCGACGAACGTCCGGGTAGCGCTTGAGAAATCTTTTGAATGGGGAGACCGAATTCCCATTGGCCTCTTCTATCGCGACGAGCAGCCGACATACGAGGACAGCGAGCCTGCGTTCAAGCGTGGCCCGCTGACCAAGCAGACATTGGCTCCCGATCCTGCGCTCTTCGAAACACTCGTGGAAGAGTTGATGTAACTTCCGGCCTCCCCCGAAGGCTAGTGCCGTTCCAACTTTTTAAAGCTAACTTTTTTCTCCGCAGAGAAGAAGCGGCAGGGAGGTTTGGGCGGCGGGTATTTGGCTCGCCTGAGGCGAGTTGGAACGGCACTAGGAGAGCGTGCGGCCGCCGTCGAGGACTAGCACCTGTCCAGTCATAAATTCCGAGCACATCAAGAAGGAAACGCCAGCGGCAATTTCCTCCGGGGTGCCTGTGCGACCCAGCGGCGCGCGGCGGATATAGTCGGCTTCCCACTCGGGTGGGTCGCCGGGCATCAAGATCGTCCCCGGCGCGATGGCGTTGACGCGAATCTGCGGCGCAAGCGCTTTGGCCAAGCAGCGCGTCAGCATGATGACTCCTGCCTTCGATACGCAATATGGGATGAAGCCAGGCCAAGCGAGCAAACCTCCGATGGAGGCGAAGTTGACGATGACTCCCCTCCCTGATTGCCGGAGAAGCGGTGCGGCGGCCTGCGCGCAGAAGAATTGCGCTTTCAGATTGGTGTCGAGCGCGGTGTCCCAGTGGTCTTCTGTCGCCGTGTCCACGCTGGCCGGGTAAAAGACCGCGGCGTTGTTGACCAAAATATCCAACCGGCCAAACCGCTTCCCTGCCTCGTCGAAAAGACGCCGGATCTGGCCGATATCGCGCAGATCAGCACGGATTGCGACGGCGCTTCGTCCGAGGCGCTCGACTTCCGAGGTCACCTCCTGCGCGGCGCGGTCTGAACCTCGGTAATGCAGGGCGACATCTGCGCCATCCTGCGCCAGTTGCAACGCCACCGCACGGCCGATGCGCTTGGCGCCGCCAGTGACCAAGGCGACGCGGCCCGCGAGGGTCATCTTCACTTTAGGAGGTTGTTCCGCCATTGTGGCTGACGAGCGTAGCACAGGAGGAAGAGGCACAGCATGTCTTGCGTTGCGGTGGACGGCTTGCTGCTAGTGCCGTTCCAACCATTTCCACCTAATCGCAGTGAACCACGCGCAATGCCTTCCGCGCGGAGGCAACAGAAAATGACTTGCCCCATTGAGTTGGAACGGCACTAGAATCAGCGCCGCGAGGTGGAACGCGAATGAAACTGGACCTGCTGGCGATTGCAGCGCACCCCGACGACGCGGAGCTAACCTGCGGCGGCACGCTCGCCAAAATGGCCAAGCACGGCTACAAGGTCGGCATTCTGGACCTGACGGCGGGAGAGATGGGCACGCGGGGCACACGCGAAACACGCGCCAAGGAGGCGGAGAAAGCCGCGAAGATTCTCGGTGTGAAGTGGCGGGGAAACCTCGGCGTTCCGGATTCCGACGTGCAGCCCGCGCGCGCACACAAGCTGCGTCTCGCTCAAATGCTTCGCGAACTGCGGCCGCATACCGTCATTCTTCCCTACTGGGAGGCGCGTCACCCGGACCACTACCACGCCTCGACGCTTGGGTATGAAGCCTGCTTCCTCGCCGGCCTCAAGCAACTGGGCATCGAAGGGGAAGCCTTCCGCCCCTTCAAGATTCTTTACTCCACGGTTTACGCGCAGGTGCGTCCCACGTTTGTCGTGGACATCACCGCCGAACACGACCAGCGCGCCCGCGCGATCCTCGCTTATGGCTCGCAGTTCCGCACCAAGAAGAAAGACCGAGCCGGCAAAGTATATATCCCGCTGGATACGCTTGAGGAGGAAATGAACCATCTCGCGCGCCACTATGGAAGGATGATCGGAGTACGCTACGGCGAGCCGTTTTTTCAGAAGGAGTTAATGCGGGTCGAAGACATTGTCGAGTTGTCTGTGCGGTCCATCTGAACAGCTATGAAGAAAACCAGCGCAATTCCTCTAAGTCTCTCTGTTTTGTTTCTCGCATGGCTACCCGGCGCTGGCCGCAAAGCCGCCATGCGGGAACAAACACCCGGGGAATATTTGAATGCCCGGCCTGGGGTTGCTTACGTTGGTGACGAAGTTTGCCGCGATTGCCACGAGTCTCAATACAACGATTTCAAGAAAACCGGCATGGGCAACTCGCTTTCCGTCCCGGGCCCCACCAACTGGCCGGAGTTTACCAAGCCTGTGACGCTCTTCAGCAAGAAGCTAGGTCTTAGCTATAGCGTCTCCGTCAGCGGCGGCAAGATGTATCACACGGAATCGAAGAGGCGCGCAGACGGCAAGCTGGAATACTCCGAAAGGCACGAAGTGGCTTACACAGTCGGTTCCGGAGACTTGGGGCGAAGTTACTTGGTGGCGAAAGAGGACGCGCTGTTTGTTTCACCGATCTCCTACTATAAGGGAATTCGCGGGTGGGACCTCTCGCCCGGGCATGAAGCCGGCCAGTTTCGGAGCTTTACACGGCCCGCCGGGAATCTTTGTGTTTCGTGCCACTCCGGAATCTTTCGTCCGACCGGGGGCACTCGAAACCGTTATCAAGACCCGCCGTTCCGTTTCTTGGCCGTCAGCTGTGAACGGTGTCATGGTCCGGGCGAGCTGCACGCCCGCGAACGTCGGGAAAATGCACCGCTCAGAGGCCCAATTGATTTGTCAATCGTCAATCCTGCCCGCCTTCCGCAACATCTTCGCGACGAAGTGTGCATCCAATGCCATCTTGGCGGAGATGCGCGTGTCCTGCAGCCCGGCAAGACATACCTGGACTTCCGGCCGGGAACGCCGCTCGGAAACGTGGTTGCCATTCTTACTGCGCCCGTGGCGGCGAAGTTTGATCTCATTAAAGCGCTCAGTCACCCAGAACAGATGGAGATGAGCCGGTGCTTGATCGAGAGCAACGGCCGCCTGGGCTGCATCACGTGTCATGATCCCCACGTGCAATTGCGCGGAGCGGAGGCGGCGGCCTACTTCCGGAGGAAGTGCCTGACGTGCCATACCGTTCAAAGCTGCTCGTTATCCTCCACGCGCAGACAGGCGACATCTCCACCGGACAACTGCATCCGATGCCACATGCCGAAAAAGTCCGTGGTGAACATTGGCCACACTGCTTTGACGGACCATCGCATCCTGCGAATTGCCTCCCAGAGTCCGCCGCAGGTTGCCGCCGCGCCGGAATCCCCGGAAGATTTGATCTACCACACAAGACGCGCACAAGAGCGGGATGCCCCGCCGGACCTGCGGACCCAGGCGATGGCCTACTACGAAGTGAGTCAGGTCTACCCGGCATTCCGGCAAAGAGGTTTCGCGCTCTTGGAACAGGCGGCCCGAGAACTTCCGGACGATCCTGAGGTCCAGGCGGCATACGGGCTAGTCCTGTTGTTAGCTCGCCCCCAATCGCCGGCTGAGGCAGCCCAAGCGCTGCAAAAAGCGATTGACTCTGGGTCTCCATCTGTCGAGGTTCGAACTCGTCTGGCGAGAATTCGGCTCCGAGAGGGAAAGGTGGCCGCGGCAAGGCAACTCTACAACGAAGCCGTCGAAGCCGACCCCTACTACACGCCCGCATACTTCGGACTGGCACATCTTCAGTCGATGACGGGCGATGTCCCGTCCAGCATTGAGACACTGGAACGCATTCTGAAATACGATCCAGGAAATGAAGAGGCACGCACAGCCCTGGCTGACGCCAAGGAGAGCCCGCGGTGAGTGCCGCCGTTCGAGTGCGGTCGATTTGATTGACGAGAATTCCGTCAGAGCCTTTCGTCTTGCACCGCGGGGGAAAAGCCGGGAAGCGTCTGCCCCTGGGCGTTGCGCGCGATGCGCACGCGAATCAGCGCCTCCTGTTCGGCGCCGCTCTTTCGCAGAACCGCCACGGTGCTGAGAGCCTCATCATAGACACGTGTGACGAGGTAAATGTCACTCGTGCCGTCCTTTTTCCACAACTGTCCTATCTGCACTTTACGGACACTCATAGCCCCAATTCGACTGTAGTGGGCGCCGAGCGGAGTGTCAACGGCCTGCCCACCGTGGCGGGCCTACCGGGGTCGCAGGCGCGACTTGGAAACAGTCGGTTCGCGCGGCCGGCTATAAGGGCTTCGGATGCGCCGCAAGAGCTTCGCGGAACGCTTTGATGTTGTTCTTGTCCACGATGGCCGTCCCGGTATCCACAAACGTAGGCATCGGCGCCACCGGAGCGGTCCGCCAGTCCTTGAAGTCGTGCACAGCGTTGTGATGCAGGTCGTCCAGGAATTTCAGGCCGTAGTAGCTCATCACGTAAGGCTTCTGCGCGATCGTGGCCGTGATGGCGCCGCGCTCGATCCAATCCAGCGTCTCCGGATCCTTGTCGAAAGCCACAATCGGAATTTTCCCATCGAAGTTCAGCCGATGCAGAGCGTCCGCCGCACCGGAAGCACCCGAG